>Ga0210057_1000571_pt1 | contig 60575 bp, 67 predicted proteins | sample CryGeyCG2114_010_2_FD_183968 | JGI IMG/M metagenome (GOLD analysis project Ga0210057, IMG submission 183968) | Groundwater microbial communities from aquifer - Crystal Geyser CG10_big_fil_rev_8/21/14_0.10 (SPAdes) (version 2) | ecosystem: Environmental > Aquatic > Deep subsurface > Groundwater ...
AATTTTACATGTGAACATATGATTTATATACATTAACATTTTTTTCAGATTTTATCAAAGCAAATTTAGTAATTTACTTATCTCCTCCAAAGCTACTTGAGGCATAGGATATGCCTTTTTCCAATCAAATGCTCGAAAAGCATCCCACCATGCAAATTTTCAAAAGGTCTCAGCATTACTAGCAGTTGACAATAAGTATTATTTAAGCTATACTGTATAATAAGAAAATAATTTTTATTCATAAAATATTTATATGGCAAAAAGAGCTACTGGTGTTGGGAAAAGAGTAAAATCACGTTCCCGCAAAACCAAAAAAAGACTTGAAATTAAACGTTTGATGCTTGAAGAAAGGGATGCTAAAAGAAAAGGAAAGAAAAAATAACTCTAATTAAAAAAACAACCCTTAAAAATACGGTTGTTTTTTTAATTATAATTTAATTTTAAAGCATTGTGTTAAGCGGTATACTTTATAGGTATGATAGAAAGTACAATTGTTAATATCCAGACTAAATTATGTTTAATTTTAAGCAAATGGTTAATCATAAAGTTTATTTATTATTAACTATGATAATAAAGAAATATCAATTTATCAAGATCTTTTAAAATTACATATTGACATCTAAAAAAATAAAGGCTAAACTTTAATAAGTTATCAGCAGGGAAAGGAAGATGTTATGAAACATGTGTTTCTAATTATTGCTATTCTTTTTTCAGCAAATAGTTTTACAGCTAGTCCGCTCTTTGCAAAAAAAACTGAAAAATTAATAGATGTTCTTGTGATGAATCCATGGACTTTGCATTATACAGTACGTTTAGATTATTTAGCAAAATACAAAGACTACACCTCTTGTACTATCGATTTTGATCGTTATAAAGTCACATCCTTTACCGCCACACACAATCGTAGGACTGTAGAAATTCAATTCAAAAATAATAAAGCTGTTAAAGGCTCTATATGGCTAAACGGTCGGAGATCAGAATCATACATGACATCACCAGATATGACATTAACAAAAGCTGATAGGCACGTTCTAGATGCGTATACACGAAAAGTTAGATATTTAATAAAAAAATATAAGATTTTTCAGAAAATCAAAGCTTACAAGAAAAAAAAGTGGAATACAAAAAATAAATATCAGCAAAAAAAATGGCAAACCGCACTCAGACTATTATATGAACTAGAATAATAAACATGCTCTTAATTGAGCATTTTTAATTATAAAAATTACTATTTTGTGCTTAAAATAAGCTTAAATTTATCTAATTTTAGATAAAATGTAAAGTAATAACTTGACAAAATATTAAAAATATGCTATACTGCTAGCAAGATGATATAAAAAGTATCTTTTAAAAATTTTTATCTATCGTCACTTCAACTTCTCTTTTCAATCAAATAGTATTGAAAAGAGGTGAGAAGTAAAATATATCTTTTCAAAACGATATGCCCAAGTTGCAGTTACTTTTCTTAGGAGGAATGATTGCGATAAAGGTTATCAAAACACGTTATAGGGGCTGTGGTGGCTCCTGGGATTTATCCCTAAGCGTGTTCTTACTTAGTAATAAGTATTTGCGACTTTGTCGCAAACCTGCACACGTGTTATAAGGAGGGGCTTTAATAACATGGTCATTGGCCACACCAGCACCTGTGCAGATTTGCGGTAATCACCGCGTTTGTTAACCACGCACCCCTCACTATTATCGAGAGGTGACCCTAGACCAGAAAGGTAGGATATACCAATTTCTAGCAGGAAGCGTCTCTGCGGATAACCGGCGGAGGCGTGGATCAAAAACAGGTTATTGGGGATGACATCCTCGTAAGGGTCGCGCTAAAATGTCCGCTGTTTATGTGTTTTCTGCGTAAAAAGAACACTCCTGCTATTGGAGGTCAAATAGCAAATCGGCATCACCTGAAAGGCTTCAGGAGCCCTAAACACGGGCCAAAAACTTGCCAAAAGCAAGTAATCTATGGGTTCGATTCCCATTGATGCCAACAAAACCTAATGGGGAGATTGATGTTTTACATCGGTCTCCCCTATTTTTTTACATTAGATTATTATTGACAAAAACAGATTTTTATGATAAATTAACCACAAATCAAGATCTGGAGCATAAATTGCAAAAAATCCTGATAATTCTATTGGTTCTTTTAATTCCTGTTACTGTGGAGGCAAAACAATATAAACTACTTATAATTGGTGATTCTATTACTCATACGAAGTTTTCATATGGATATCTATTTCAAAAAATATATCCAACTAGAGTTATTGCAAAAAGTGGAGCTAGTGTCCGCTGGATGTATCAACAAATAGAAAACCTAAGTCTAGAAGGATACACTCACCTATTAATACTCGGCGGTGTAAATGATATTAATAACTATAGATTGAGATATACAAAAAAATATCTCTTAAAAATCTATAGAAAAGCAAAGCAATCAGGACTTACAATAATTGGCATCACTCTTTCTCCTTGGAAAGGGTGGCCTTCATGGAATATCCAAAAACACAAACTAACATTATCTTTAAATAGATGGATAAAAAACCAATCCATAGATTATGTGGCTGATCTTTATGAATTAGTAAAAAATCCACAAGACAATCAAGAGCTAGCCCCAAAATATAAAAAGTGGACTCATGGACTACATTTTAATAAACTAGCCCACAAAGCTCTTTTTAGATACATAGCGCAAATCCTTTAACACCTTCGCGAAATGAAGGTGTTTTAATTACCCTTGTTAAAAATGCTATTTTATGTTAAGGTCAATATAATTATAATTAAATAAAAAAATATGAATCAAATGTATGATGTCAATAAAATGGAAGAATTAAAAAAGGTAAAAAAAATTATACCAAAAGCTATAGTTGGAGCACTTTTAATCATTCTTCTTGGAAATAGCGTGGGCACTGTTGGTGCTGGTGAACGTGGAGTATTACTTCAATTTGGAGCAGTACAAAACAAAGTTATGGCTGAAGGTCTTTATTTTAAAATTCCTTTTATACAGCAGGTTGTAAAAATGGATGTTAGAACAAAAAAAGACGAAGTTCCAGCAACAGCATCATCTAAAGATCTGCAAATTGTAACTTCTCACGTTGCGCTTAATTATCATCTTTCACCAGATTCAGTAAACAAGATCTGGCAAGAAATAGGTGCTGATTATAATTCTCGTATTATCGCACCTTCAATTCAAGAAGCTGTAAAAGCTACAACTGCAAAATTTACTGCTGAAGAGCTTATAACAAGACGTGAAGATGTAAAAAATCAAATTAAAGATAATCTTGCAGCACGTCTTTTACAAAGCAATATTATTGTTAGTGATTTAAATATAACATCTTTTGATTTTTCTAAAGCATTTAATGAAGCGATTGAGCAAAAAGTAACAGCAGAACAACTAAAATTAAAAGCTGAAAAAGACTTGGAAAGAATAAAAATAGAAGCTGATCAAAAAATTGCCGAAGCAGATGGTAAGGCACAGGCAATTAGAGTAGAAGCACAAGCATTATTTTCTAATCCAAAAGTAGTGGAACTTCGTTGGATAGAAAAATGGGATGGAAAAGTTCCTACCTACTGGGGAGACGCTAGTCCATTCATTGGATTAACAAAATAAAAAATAAAATATAAAATCTAGCTTTATTAGCTAGATTTTTGTTTTATCTATATTTTGCCTTTAGAGCAAGGATCGCCCTCCAGTGATCAAAGCCAAAATCTTCTTCTCTTAAAGAGCTAACTTCCGCTACATGTACCAACTCCATATTATTTAGTAACCTAATATTATCACATAGTGTTTCCTTATCTGGATAATCAAATGTGTATGCAAAAGAAATTCTACGATCACCAGGCCTAGGATCTCTAGTTACACAATCTAACTCTGTAAGAAATTGTAAAGAACTTGGTCTAATATCAAGGCCAACTCTTTCACCTTGTCTTGCACAAGCAGCTTTTATACTAATATCGCTATTATGAAAATATCCGCCTGGCAAAGTTAATTTATCTAAAAAAGGCTCATGTCTTCTTGTTATTAATACTATATGAGTGCCTCTTCCTGCTGTAACAACAAGATCTACTGTTAATTTAATATCACCCATTATATCAAACATTTACCCCTCCTGTTATTAATATATTTATCATTTTTACATTACTATGTCAACTAAAAATAAACTTTTCATATATTTTAATAACTTATAAATATTTTTAAAACTATTTTTAACATTCTCACATTCTTAAGAATATAATAATGTGAAAATGTGGTATAATATAAATATAATTAAAAAAATATTATGAAGAAGTTTAAAAAACTCTTACTACTTATATTAACCCTTGGTACTGCCAAGTATATAATTGATAAAAAGAAAGATACAAAAAAGAAATAAAAAAATAACACCAGGTTGACTGGTGTTTTTTTGTATCATTGAAACATTACCCAGAAAGGCATAGTTACGGCATTCAGAAGAGTCTTGGATTGTGCATAGTATGCAAACATAATAACAACAAAGTTATAAAGTGCATGGTGCATAACAGCAGAGAGAAAACATCTACCATTCCTCAAATAAACATAAGCCAATACTAGACCGCCAACTCCTTGAATCAGAAGATTGATCGGCCCACCATGAGCAATACCAAAAATAATAGAAGTAAAAACAACAGTTTCCCAAATTGGAATTCTACCAATTTTAGTAGCAAGTTCAGGATTCTGAATTGCTTCTTTGTCGATTTTTCTTAGCTTTTTCTTGAGCCAATAATATCTGAAAGCAAACTCTTCCCAGAGGGGCGCTAGCACAACTGCAAAAAATAAGGAAAGCCAAATACTTTTATTTATAGCTATACTCAAACTATCAGCAACAACACTGCCATTAATCCAGCCCCAAAAAGAGTATTTATTGATAGTGCTTGGAGAAAAAATAAAAGTAAGAAGGGCAATAATACCCATCACCCATAGAATATCTAGAAACAATGCACCAATTACAATGGTAAACTTCTCCATAAAGCTTTTTTTGACTACATTACCGTCAGAGTCTTTTCTAATTTCAAAATCAGTCAAAAATTCCCAGTTTCTAGCAAACCAAGATTTTACTCTATGATTACTCATAACCTAGCTCCTTTCTATAAATCAAAGAACTATTCTTATTATAGCCATAAAACAAAAATAATGCCAATAGGGGCTTCCCATTGGCATTATTTAAATTATATATATTGAATAAAGATTAATAATCTCTTAACTTCTTAACATCTTCTTTATCCTTTATTCTTTCTATAGCTTTTGCCTCAATCTGTCTAATACGTTCACGTGTAACATCAAATTCCATACCAACCTCTTCCAAGGTATGTGTTACTCCATCAGTAAGACCAAATCTCATTTCTAATATTTTTTGTTCACGAGGAGTTAAATCACTCATTAGCTGTCTTACATAGTCTTTTAATAATTGTCTTGCAGCAGCCTTATCTGGTGATATATTTTTTACATCTTCTATAAAATCTTCCAGCTTACTATCCTCTTCATCATCACCAACAGAAGTTTCTAAAGAAACCGTATCTTGAGAAATTTTTAAGATATGCCTTACCTTGTCTAACTCTTCATTCATTTCTGAAGCTATTTCTTCTGGCATTGGCTCACGACCAAGCTCCTGAATTAATACACGACAAACCTGTTGTAAACGATTAATTGTTTCTACCATATGTACAGGAATTCTAATAGTTCTGGATTGATCAGCTAAAGCTCTAGTAATAGCTTGTCTTATCCACCAAGTTGCATATGTAGAAAATTTAAACCCTTTTCTATATTCAAATTTTTTAACAGCCCTAAACAAGCCAACATTACCCTCTTGTATAAGGTCTAGTAATTGCATGTTTTTACCAACAAACTTTTTTGCAATAGAAATAACTAAACGAAGATTAGCTTCAATTAATCTACGTTCTGCTTCTTTTTCTCCTCTTTCTTTTCTTTTGGCTAATGCTATTTCTTCATCTGCTGTTAGAAGAGGTATTCTGCCTATTTCTTTTAAATACATTTGTATAGAATCTGCTGCCAACAATGACATATCTATACCAGTCTGAGCCTTGTCTCTTCTAGTCTCCTTTCTTAAAGTATTTAGTATCTCCTTTTCATCTTCACGTTTACCTAAAAATCCTTCTTTTTGTTCTAGAATAGTAAGCCCTGCCTTATCTAGTCCGTTAATAAATTCTTCATAAACCGGTAGATAGTCCTCTATTTCAGGGAAAACTGTCTGTATCTCAAATTCAGTTACAAACCCTCTATTCTGTGCATTTATCAAAAGAGCCTCAATTCTAAGAGGAGAAGGTGGTGTTGATTTAATATATTTTTCTTTTTTCTTTGGTGCCTTTTTCTTACCTGACACTATAGATACCTTATTCTTTGTTGTTTTTTTAGTAACAACTGACTTTGGTGCTTTTTTAGTTATTTTTTTAACAGCAGTTTTTTTTATGTTAGCTGTCTTTTTTTTCTGCACCTTAGTATCGACTTTTTTAGTCGATTTCTTCTTGATCATCTTCTTGATTTTTTTGAGTATCTTAGCCATTTATTTTAGTTCGTTAAATTTTTCTAAAATTTGCTTTATAGCTTCCTTATCTCCTAACCTTTCTGCTTCTGCCATTTCTCTAGCTATTATTTTTTTTCTATTAACTGTATATTTATTTTTTATATTTTGTGCTATCTTATCAAGTTCTTCGATTAATAAGGTGGTCGCCTTACCTGCATACTCCTTATCATAAAATAATAATATTTTTTCTAAATTAAGAGTATTATAATTTAGAGAGCTTAGCCACTCTTTGAACTTATTAAGATTAAACTCTTCATTATCATTATAATAGAGAATTACGTGTCTGTAAAACTCTTTTAGCTGTTCTATCTTTAAAACTTCTACTGGAATATTATCTAAATAAGATTTTATAGATTCTGGTAGATTGATTAGCAAAGATAAAAATCTTAATTCTATCAACTCCATTTCTGTTTTTTTGATATTTAATTCCGGCTTTAAAGTAACTTGATTATCTTTTTTTAAAAGAACGCTATCTAAAATTATATTTTCAGCCACACCACTAATTTGTGAAAGTTTTTTTATCCATAAACTTCTCTCAAAAGTATTTTGTATTTTATTTATCTGACCAACTACAATTTTACAAAAATTTGCATTTTCTGTTGGCTCAGTTAAATTGAATTTTGGTAAGTTTATTGATATTAAAAAATCTATAATGTGCTTAGAGTCTTTAACTGCTTTTTTCCACAATTCTTTATCTTTTTTTATTAACTCATCAGGATCTTTGGCTATTGGTTCACCCTTATCATCTTTAGGCATCTCAATAACCTTTACATTTAATCCTTTAGACAAAGCAACATCTATACCCCGTAACGCAGCTTGAATACCTGCATCATCAGAATCAAAGCTCATAATAACGTTATTTGTGTAACGAGATACAAGTGTTGCCTGTTCTATTGTCAAAGCTGTTCCAGAAGTAGCTAAGCAGTTATTAAATCCAGCCTGATGTAGTGCTATAACATCCATATTACCTTCAACAAAAATTGCAAAGTCTTCTTTTCTAATATCTTGTTTAGCAAAATTTAAACCATATAATATCTGAGATTTTTTGTAAACTATTGTTTCTGGTGTATTAATATATTTACCCATCTTACCATCATCAAATTGTGGTAATACACGAGCTGTAAAACCAACAATGTTACCATAATGATTGGTTATAGGAAACATAATTCTACCCCTAAAACGATTGTAAAAAGTATTTTCTCCATCTCTTTTTAAAGCTAATCCCGCTAAAGCAATATCTTCTCCTTTAAATCCTAAGCCTGATAAATAATTTACTAAACCAGACCAATCATTTGGAGCAAAACCAAGTCCAAACTTAGATACAGTATCTTCATTAATAGATCTAGACCTTATATACTCTGTAGCAACAGCGTTCTTTTTTAACTCCTGTCCAAAATATTTAGCAGATTCTTCTAAAATATCCATTAATTTAGTTTTTTGAGATATTATCTTTGGATCTTGTTTTGTTAATGTAATCCCAGCTTTTTTTGCCAATAACTTCATAGCTTCTGGAAAATCAACACCTTCAATCTTCATCACAAAGCTAAATATATCTCCACCCTCTGCACAACCAAAGCAGTGCCAAATCTGTTTATCTGGGGATATCATAAATGAAGGGCTTTTTTCTGAGTGAAAAGGACAAAGCGCCTTATAATTGGCGCCTGCTTTTTTAATCTCCACATACTCCCGTATAAGACCTTCTATGGTTATTCTGGATTTTATTTCATCTACCGGACCCATACAATTAATTACTAATGATTAATTATTAACTACCAATTAGACTTAACATACAATAACCATCTATTAGTAATTATTTATTATTAATTGGTAATTATATTATTGTCTTACTATATCCCACTGCATCTTTATTTTTCTAGTTCCACCATCTTCAAGCTGTACTTCTATAGTTTTTTCTCCAACCATATTGCCTGTTAACGTATCTGGAGTAATAATAATTTTTTCTGCCATAACCTCTTTTAAAGTTCTGACGGTTTGTTCTCCGAGATCATTTACCACATCACCAGGCTCTTTTCCATAAATACAAGTACGATTTTTCTTTATATATTCTTTTGCTTTTTGAGTTACACCCCAAACAGCTGGCAATTTTAACTCAAAACTTCCATCATCTAATGGAACAAGCCTAATACCATTGTCTGACAACCCTCCGTCACTATTCATTGTGCTAGTGATAGTTTTAGCATCTTTCATACATCCTAATATATTATAATTATATCCACCATCGGAAGGAATATATTCAGTAGCGTAGGCGTTTTCTTTTAATGTAAATGTTGCCTGCAATACTCCTTTTTCATTACCATTAGTTTTTTCATCCTCCCATTCATATTTAAAAAATCCACTCCATTCATCACACCCACCATTCATTGCAAAAACCTGAATATCTTCCTTTAATGTTGTTGATGCAGAATTATTTTCTATAGTTAAGACAACGTCTTTCATGTTTTCAGTTCTTCTATTTAAACAAAAAACTTTTTTACCAACAGATGTCCAATCTTCTTCTCTAGGTTTTTCTCCTTTTATTGTTACTAAGGCTTTTAATGTATAATCTGTATTTGTTAAGTCAGGTAATCTATATTCTATTTTCTTTATCCACCAACCTGATTTATGAAAATATAAGTTTTGTGTTGTACCAGGACTTAAAATTATACTTGACGATCTATGAAATGCTTGTCCTTTTGACGGTAGGGCGATATCAATAATACTTCCCTTTCCTCTTGAGGTCAAAAAAATAGCGACCACGACTGCTACCGCTACTATTAAAAAAATTGCGACTATATAATAAATTTTATTTTTCATAATTTAAGTAAATTTTGTATATGTAAAAATCCTGTAGAAAACAGAATTCCCTCCTTATCTTACTTTTATTGGCGACGTAGGGCAAGAGAAATGGAAAAGTACTCTTTTCTATTTCAGAGCCGAGGAGCCACGAAAGGGTGTAATACCATTTATCAGTATAGCAATTTTTGTTATTTTTTTCAATATCTAAAAAATTGCTTAAATTAGCTAATTTTTTTTAAAATTTTAACTATTCTCTTGATAACTACAAAACCATATCCCCAAAGAAAAGGCAACCAAAATGGCATCACACCTAATAATGAGTCTCTTTTAAAGACTTCTACACCGGTAGAAACAAAAAAATACTCAATAAATAACATAGAAACAAAACCTAAAACTAATGCTAAGCGATCACCTTTTTCATATCTATACAATAAAGAAAAAGTAATTACAGCTATATAAATACCGATTAAAATAAAATCATTTTGTATTAAAGGTATAAAAAAAATCATTAAAATGATTGGTATTATCTCTATTAAAAATCTATTCAATATATTTTTTCTTTTTAATGATATATTTACCATTTTATTTTTTTAATAATTTTTATCAAATTAAAAGCTATGACAGTTAGCAATCCGCTAACAATAAAGCTCAATATACTGTAAAGAATTATTACAATTGGACCCAATGCAATAATCGCTAAACCAGACTTTACTGCAACACGTTCTAACACGGGTCTTATTAAAAATAAAAATATTAACAATACCCCACCCAATCCGCCTAATAAAAAAACTAAAATATTTTTTAATAAAATATTTAAAAATTTTACTATCTTTTTCTTCATAGACTATTTAGCTATTTTTTTATACTCTAAATAAGAATAAATCATTGTATAAAATACAGTGAACATTAATGGAGTAAAGAAAAAGTATAATAAATAATCAGGCCAGAAAAAACCTACAAGTGATAATACCGCTGTTATCTTCATTAATATTGCACCTCTTTTATGAGTCTTGTCCCAAACAACATCACTGGATAATGTCCAAGGAGTTCTAATTCCTATAAACCAATTACGCTTACTATGAGCCATCATTACACCGGAATAATAAAGCAAGATTGCTATAGCTGGTATCATTAGTCTTGTCATGTCAAACTTATAATCTAGGTTCCACAACAAAGTAATTACATAAATATAAAATAAAAATATCAATATAAGCATGATAAATCCTTCAAAATATTTTCTAAATTTATCTACATTAGCTTTTAATGGATCTAGCTTTGGTATAAAAACTAAAAGCAAAAAAATAACAAAAGAAATTATCGGCATTAAAAATAATCCCCAAAATTTTGACATATAACCATTGACGTTACCTCTAAAATCCCAATGAGACGCCATCATATCTGGAACTAGATTATAAAAATACAAACCTGTTAAAAAAGTTAAACCAACTATTATCAATGCTTTTGCAGTTGCCTTGTTCATATTTATATTTTTATTATTAAATTTTGTTATTTTTTTAAATAATATTTTCTCTTTTTTTCTGGAAATTTTTCTATAGCATAACGCAACATTGTTCTCGGCATATGTTTATAATGTTTTTGTAAAAACTCTTCTTCTGCTTGTAAGTCACGCTTACCTATTTCTCGTAACATCCAACCAACAGCCTTGTGTATAAGATCATGTGTATCATCACGTAATATATGTGCAATTGCCAAGCTATCCTTATACTCATTATGCCTGATAAACCAAAAAGTTGCTAATATTGAGATACGCCTTTCCCAAAGATTTTTTGACCTAGCTAATTTATATAAAATAGTTCTATTTTTATCCAATAAATAACCTCCTACTATAAGCGGTGCTGTAATATCAACCAAGTCCCAATTATTAATATTGTGTGTATTTTTTATATAAAAATTATAAATTTGTCCTTGCTCCAACTTATTAGCTTTTTTATATTTATAAGTAAGTATTAAAAGGGCTGTAAGACGATATTCGTGTATTTTGCTATTCAGTAATGCTTGTAGGTCAGCAAAGGATAAATTGATGTATTTTTGAGCTAATTTACGCTGTTCTGGAACGGTAATGCCCAAAAAATTATCCCCTTCACCATACTGCCCCTTACCAGTCTTAAAAAATCCGGATAAAAGTATAGCTTTACTAGGATTAGCAAGTTTTTTAAATTCTTTTTTTATGTTAGTTGGCATATATGGATATTATAGTATATATTTTAATATTTAAACATTAAATAAAAAAATCTATAATTAATTATAGATTTTTTTATTCGGAGGGAGAGGGAGTCGGTCACAACTCTCGTCGGCTTCCACCTTCTCGGTCGCGACCCCGCCTCGCTTGTTTGACTCATCATAATAATCGTCAAACATAGCTCCGGCATTCTCCTCCCTACACGAGCAAAGCAGTTTGCTCGTTCTCCCCTCAAATAAAAAAACCTATTTTCACAGATTTTTTTATTCGGAGGGAGAGGGAGTCGAACCCTCGATACCGTGAGGTAAACACGCTTTCCAAGCGTGCGCCATAGGCCACTAGGCGACCCCTCCATATCAGTTAAGATATATCCTTTATATCAAAAAATACTAAATAAATCAAGTGCTTAATATGGGACTGTCGCCAAATGCCATTTCTACTGCAATTTTATAATTTCGGCTAAAATCGCTTCAAAGTTTTTTGACTTAACTTACAGATAAACCGCAAAACTTATTTAGTAATTTTATCTCGAAATTCTGAAATTTCGCTACGAAAGCACATTTGGCAACAGCCCCAATATATATTTTACATACAAGAAACAAAATGGTTAAATATAATTAAGAAGAAAGGGTAAAAATGAAAAATAAGTTCTTTATAATATATATTTTTATTGCATTATTATTTACTGCTTGTGAAAGTAAATCAGATTGTTATCAAAATTATTATGAAAATATCACTAATTATGAAATTAATTCCAATATAAGCACGAAACTAGGAATTAGAGTAGATAGTAGTGATTATAAAGTAGATCTACAAGAACTAGATAACAGAATTACTAAAATAGAAAATTGCATTAAACAAGTAGCTCTGGAAGTAGAAAATACACCTCAAAATGAAAAGAAAAAATGGCAATGCTTACATGACGTAGATCCTAATACAGGATTAAAGTATAAGTGTATTGTGATAAAAATTATCGCACCACATTATTCAAAATGTAGCGATTGGCAATTTATTGGTGTTAAGGCACCTGATCAATACTGCCTAGACAAGGGCATTACACCCACAGTAGACTGCCCCTGTATGTGGCGAACTGCTATTCAAGATAATAACCACATTATTACACCTCCTGCTCTTTATCTATGGGAAATTGGTAGAATTATGACATCGTGTAATAATATCTGGTACTCACCTTTTGCAAAATGTCTAATTTTTTAAAAACAAAACGCTCCAAATAAATGGAGCGTTTCTATTATCTAAGAAAAATAATTATTCTACAGGTGCTAGATCCAACATCTGATCTGTTGACTCAGGCACTGGAGCTTCCTTCACTTCTCCTGTTTCTAGATTTTTATATCTACCCATTAATTTAAGTCCAGCTTCTCTAAATACATAAACACCATCTTCTTCTACACTACCAACCGTTTCCCATAAAGACTTAAATCCTTGATATGCGTCAAGATCTCCTTTAAGCACTATTGTTGGAACGTCTACTATACTATAATCGCTAACAAGTTGCTTACCCTCATCAGAAGATACGTCTATTTTATTAATATTAGTTGGGTTTATAATAAGATTTTCAAATGCTGTTTTGTGAGTTTCTACATCATAACAATCAACACATGACTCGTCTGTTAACATAATCATATCAAAACGACCCTTAACATCTTTATTTTCTAAATCATAATATGGTGGGAAAATATTTTTGTAAACAAATAAATCTTTTTCATTTTTACCAAAAGTACCTTCAGCAAGAATTTTATCTAGACCTAATGCTTCAACTCCAGTACCTCTAATTAAAAATGTTGGTAAAACTTTTATATCATTATCTTTAATTAATTTTTTACCAGTAAAACTATTAGATTGATATTCCTTCTCTCCAGTAAATGTAAGCTGAAAATCATTTTTCAAAAAATCAATAACTTGATATATGTCAAAACAATCACCACAATCAGATGGCTGAATGATAACAAGCTCTGCTTTATTTGCAGAGTTTTTATTAAAAGCATTAATCGCTGGCTTAACTAACAAAACTGCTCCAACAATAATTGATACTACAACGACAGCTAATATTACTAATGTAATTTTAGAGTCCCAAATACTTTTTTTGTGAAAAAATTTGAACATATATTTTTTATTTATTTACAAAGTGCACCAGTCTTTAAGGCTTGTGCTATTAAAACTAACTCTACTAACTGAAAAATCATAAAAACAATAATTAATAAAACTAAGACGTTAAAAAAAGTTTTTTTGCTTAATTTTATCTCAAATGTTTCTTTGTTTTTTATTTCTTCATTTTTTTGTGGGTGAAGACGGTTTATAAGGTCATTCATAAAATTATTTAAAACTTAATATATAAATTATAAAAAATTGATTTACTACAAGTAATAAAATAAATAAAATCAAAGTAATCTTTTCAAACAAAAAAAATTTCATAGATAAATTTTACTTAAATTTATAAAAGTATGTCTTTTATTCAGCCTTGTCTTCTTCTGATTCTGATGTTTCTACATCAGCACCTTCCTCATCAGCAAGCTCTACAACATCACTTTCTGTAGATTCTACTTCTGGAGTCTCTTCACCTTCTGCTGTTTCTACAGCTTCTTTAACCTCAGGAGCCTCTTCCATAGTTTCTGGAGCTTGTTCCATAGCCTCTGCTTCTGGAGCTTGTGCTTCAGGTTTTGCTTCGTGAGAACCTCCACCGAACAATTTGTCAAAAAATCCCATATGTTTTGTAAAAGTATGCAATATAAATATATATTATACTTTTTTATTTAATTTTTTTAATAAATATAGTGAAAACACTATTAATAATATACTACCATACTGACTAGGAATAAGTCCAGCAAATACCGGTTCATCAATCCTTAAAAAGTCAAGTGTAAAGCGCCCAATACCATAAAATAACATAAAATATTCAAAAAATCTTCCCCTTATCTTTAAAAAAGATATGAAGATAATTAAATTGAGAAGTACTAATAATAATCCTAAATCAAACCTAACTCCATCAGGATAAGCTACTGCTAAAAAATCGAGGCTTGTCTTAATACCAGGGTGATCATTAATAAAAAAACAGCCTAATCTACCTATCGCTAATCCTAATGGCAATATAAAAGCTACTTTTTGTGCTACCTCATAAAAATCTAGTTTTTTTCTTTTAATATAGATGAATATAGCTACAGTTGCTCCAAAAAACCCACCAAAAGAAGATAGTCCACCCTGCCAAATATTAAAAAAATGCTTTAATGCATAAACAAAATCACCAGCATAAAATATAGTATAAAATACCCTTGCCCCTAATAATGAGCCCAATAACCCATAAAGTCCTATGTCAACAAATACTTCTTTTTCATTTGGATATTTTTTAATTAAATAAATTATAGAAATCAAAAAACCCAATGATACAAAAAACCCCCAAAAATAAATCTTTATAGGTCCTATTAAAAAATATTCTGTATGAATGTATGGAAACATGCTGTTTGATTTATAAAACACCCATTATTTTAAGCCCTTCTTTAAATACTCTAATTGCCCATTTAGCTTCTTTTTGAGTAATAGTATGGTTGGTTTCGTGAACAAGATTATTACGTAAAATATGAGGACCCCATAACTTTCCTAAATTATGATTTTTACTTTTTGCAAATCTTATTCTTTCTCCCATATCTTTTCCTGGAGTTTCTTTTTGTTTTAGGGCATAATCCACAATCTTATCAGCTTCTATTACTGCCATTTTCCAATATATTTCTGAAGGTTTAGTGATTAAATCTTCTATTTCTTGCCATTTTTCGAAAATAGTTTTATATTTTTCTCTACGCCTAGCCTTTCTAATTAAAAAAATACCAATTATCGCAATAGGAAGCGAAAATAATAATATAACAGCTGGATTCATAGACTATATATATAATTTTTTAGCAACGCGTAAAACTGTGTTTTCATCAAAATATTTACCTATAACTTGCACACCAACAGGTAATCCATTTAAATTACCAGCGGGAACAGATATTCCTGTTATACCGGCTATATTTACATTAACCGTATAAACATCTGATAAATACATTTTTACCGGATCATTTGTTTTTTCTCCTAGAGCCCAGGCAGTAGATGGTGAAGTTGGCGTAATTAAACAATCCACTTCTTTAAACACATCCTCATATTCTTTTTTGATTATAGATCTAACTTGAGTAGCTTTTTTATAATAAGCATCATAGTATCCAGCAGATAAAGCATAGGCACCAATCATAACCCTTCTTTTTACCTCTTCTCCAAATCCTTTGGCACGAGATTTCATATAAACATCTAATAAGTTATCCACAGGTACATCATCATCTGTAAAAGCAGAATAACCATAACGAATGCCGTCAAATCTAGATAAATTAGATGAAACTTCAGATGGCATAATTATATAATAAACAGGTAATCCGTATTTTGTATGAGGTAAGCTCACTTCTTTTATCTCTGCACCTAAACCTTTTAATATATTTACTTTTTCATCAATAAGCTCTCTAATATCTCCATCTAATTCATGAGTAAAATATTCCTTTGGTAAACCAACCCTTAACTTGCTAAAATTAATTTCTTTATCTAAGCCCAAATCCTTATCTAAAGTTGTAGAATCTTTTTCATCCTTACCTGCTATAACCTCATATAAAATACGAGCATCATCAACTGATTTAGCAAATGGACTAATTTGGTCCAATGATGACGCCATTGCCATCAACCCATATCTAGAAACACGTCCATAAGAAGGTTTGAAACCTACAATACCACATAAACTTGCTGGCTGACGCACAGAACCACCTGTATCGCTTCCATAAGCACCTAAACACATGTTTGCAGTCACAGCTGCAGCAGAGCCTCCAGAAGAGCCTCCAGGAACTAATTTTGTATCAAGCGGATTTTTGGTTGGGCCATATGCAGAACTTTCTGTGGATGATCCCATAGCAAACTCGTCCATGTTTGTTTTACCAATAATAATAGCACCAGCTTTTTTTAATTTTTTAATAACAGTTGCATCATAAGTGCTCACGTAATTTGATAAAATCTTAGAACCAGAAGTACAAACCGTTCCTTCAATTAACATATTATCTTTAATAGCTAAAGGAATGCCGTCTAAAGGACCAATTTCTTCTCCATTAGCTATCCTTTGATCAACACGTTTTGCATCCTCTCTGGCACTCTCTTCAAAAACAAGTAAAAATGCGTTAATCTCCTTATCTTTTTCCTTAATTGCAGTTAAGCAATCTTCTAATAGTTCCTGTGCTCTAAAATCTCTATTTTTTAATCCTTTGTGAGCTTCTGTAATTGTTAGTTCATTTAATTTCATAACTATTATTTCTTAAATACATTAACTGTTTTTAATTCTCCGTTTTCTTTATCTGGCATATTTTCTAAAATCAATTCTCTCTCCTCTTCTGTGCATCCATTTAACCCATCCTCTCTCCAACTATTTATCAGTGGAGTTATATGCATATCCGAATCAGCACCTGTGGTTTCTACTTCCTGTAGCTGTTCTACATAATCTAAAATAGAGGAAAGGTCTTTTCCATACTTGCCTAACTCCTCTTCTTTTATCTCAATACGAGCTAAAAGAGATATTTTTTTTATGTCTTCTTTAGATAACTTCATATATATATACTATAAAATTTTTAAAAAATTTACAACTATCAAACTTTAGCATACAATAAAATAGTATGTTATACAATATCGTAGGATATGGTAGTCTTATCAGTCATAAATCCTTAAAAGAAACAATTAAAGATAAAAAATTTACACCAGTTATAGTAAAAGGCTATAAAAGAATTTTTAATTTAAAAATTGAAAATGATACAGATCCAGATATGCTAAATGTAATGAAGCATCCCGGGTCTACATTTAATGGTGTGCTTTTTAAAGTTAATGAGAAAGAGTTAGATCAAATTAAAGAAAGAGAGTCTGAATATAATCTGGAAAAAACTAAATGCTATGATTTTAAAACAAAAAAATATATAGACAAGTGTTTTGTTGTAGCAGACTATAATGTATCTCTAGATAAAAAAGGATTTTTACCAGATAAATCATATTTTATACTCTGTAGAGAGGCTGCTTATATGATAAGTGAGGAATTTGGAAAGTATTGGGACAACTCTACATTTACTGCAAAAAATCAAAAAATCTCTGAATGGATATTAAAAAATCCAAAATACAGTATATTAAAAAATAAGACCTAAGGCCTTATTATCTGTCAATATTTTCTCTTTGAAATGCAATCATATTACTAATTAATGGGATCTTTAAGAAGTCAGAAGGATTAAATCCATATTCTCCAGCTAATAGATTCAATCTTTCTTCTGCTGGCATACCGCTCTGGTTAGATAGTATGTCATTTTTTATTCTCTCAAAATCTTTCTTTTTTTCCATCCAATAACTAATAAGGTAAGTGATGAATAAAGCTACAAAAGAAATGATTAAAGATTTTGCCAAAATCGAATGAATATTAGAAGAATCTATTACTATATAAATAAAGATAATATATGAGCTCAAAATAACCTCTCCAACAATGAAGTTAATAAAATTAATATGTGGCTTGTTATCAATATCTATTTCTTTATAAACATTTTTAACTATGTAAGAATTACACCACCCATATCTCAATTCTGCTAAAATTATAAATCCTGCAGAGATATAAAACATAGTTGGGACAATTGTTTTAGTAAAAAATAGATAATTTATACCACAAATTAATAAATTAAATAGTGATAAAACAGCTATATAAAAAATGATCGTGATATAGAATACTAGAGTTCCGGATTCTTTTTTTTCTTCCATGATTAGCCTCCATTTTTGTAAAATGAACTGACTAAAATGCACGATACACTGAAAACCAATAAATGTCAAGGGGTTGTATTATTTTATCATATTCAAAAATTCTGTCTCATTTATGGTCTTAACTCCTATTTTTTTTGCTTTTTCATATTTAGAACCAGGATCTATACCAGTTATAACAAAATCTGTATTTTTGGAAACCGAAGAAGATATGTTTCCGCCTAAATCTCTAATTTTTTCTTTAGCACTATCCCTAGTTAAATTTTCTAAACTACCCGTTAAAACAAAAGTTTTACCAGCCAATATCTGCTTAGTGATATTTTTATTTGTTTCTATACTTATATTTTGCAATAAATCATTAATGAGTTTTTCATTTCTTTCTTCTCTAAAATATTCATAAATGCTTTTTGCTACAACCAAACCAATATCAGCTACATTTTCTAAATCTAGCATACTAGCACCTATAATCTTATTTAAATCACCAAAATACTTGGATAACGCAATGGCAGTTTCTTCTCCTACATTAGGAATGCCTAAGGCATATAAAAATCTAGCTAAAGTAATATGCTTGGCATTATCTATAGATTTTATTAGATTGTCAGCAGACTTATCCCCAAAACGCTCTAATAACTCTAGCTCCTCTTTTTTTAATCCAAAAATATCAGCAGGATTAGCTATTAATTTTTCATCAACTAGCTGTTCTATAATCTTTTCTCCTAAGCCATCAATATCAAAAGCTTTCTTAGAAACAAAATGTTTTATATTTTCAACTTCTTTTGCAAAACATTTTTTATTTGTACAATACAAAATAGCTCCGGATTCTTCGCGTAAAGTAGATTTTTTTAACATCTTTCTTTCTACAGACTGTCCACAAATAGGGCAATGATTTGGTATTTGAATAGGTTTTTCATTACCTGTACGCAAACGAGTTAGGACGCTAGTTATTTTTGGTATAATATCTCCAGCCTTTTCTAAAATAACAGTATCTCCTATTCTTACATCTAATCTTTTGATTTCATCAGCATTATGCAGAGTTGCATGACTAACGGTCGTACCAGCAATAGCTGTTGGCTCTAAAGTTGCTCTTGGGGTTATAGCACCAGTTCTTCCTACTTGCCAATCAACACGTAAAAGCTTTGTTGTAGCTTCTTCTCCTGGATATTTATATGCAATTAACCCACGTGGAGCTTTTCCTACCACCCCCAACTTATTAAACAAAGATAAATTATTAACACTTACCACAATACCATCCATCCAATAATCAAAACCTTCTCGTTTTTTACCAATATTCTTATAAAACTTATCCACAGCAGTTAAATTGCTGCAATACTCCATATTAGGATTAATTTTTATACCTAATAATTTTAAAATATTATGAGCTTCTTCATGTGTAGCTTGCCCAAAATCTGCTAATAAATCATAACCAAAAAAATCCAAATTTCTTTCTGCTACTACTTTTGGGTCCAATTGTCTTATAGTGCCCGCTGCAATATTTCTTGGATTGGCAAACTTTTTTTCTGATTTTTTATTTATTTTAGCAAAGGTTTTCTTGCCCATAAAGACTTCGCCCCTAACCTCTATTCTACCGGATAAATCTTTTATTTTTTTTCTAAACCTATCAACATCTACATCTTTAAATGTTTTTAAAAATTTTTCTATTTCACTATCTTTTGGTATTCGTAATCGTAAAGGTATAGCGTCAATGGTTTTTAAATTTTGTGTAACATCCTCTCCAACCCTACCATCACCACGAGTAGAACCTTCCACTAATAAACCATCTTCGTAAATCAGTGAAGCAGACAACCCATCCATTTTTATTTCTACAAAATAATCAAAATTAGAATGTGGAGAGTGTTTTTTTATTTTTTTCTGCCATGCTTCTAACTCCATAAAATCAAAAATATCCTCCATACTCATCATACGCACCTTGTGTTCAACTTTTTTAAACTTATCCAACGGTTTTCCACTTACGCGTTGAGTTGGAGAATCTGGTGTAATAAATTCTGGATTTTCTTGTTCTAATTTATATAATTCATGTTTTAAAGAGTCTAATACAGAATCAGAGATCTCTTCTGTGTCTAGCACATGATAAAGATAGCGATGATGGTTAATCTCTTTTTTTAATTTTTCTATTCTTTCTTTTATATCTTTTTTTGTCATAATAAGCTTAAATACCAATTAATAATTTGATCTCCCCAATATAATGTAATAAATCCTCCGATAGACAAAAAGGTTCCAAAAGCAATCTCACTTTTTAAATTAACTTTTTTTCTTAAAACTAAAAATATACTAAAAAATGCACCAATAATATAAGATAAGAAAAGTCCTAAAATAATATTAGGAAATCCCAAAACAACCCCTAATAGAATACCCATTCTTATGTCACCATCTCCAACCCACCTACCTTTAGAAAATATATATTGCAAACCAAACCACCAACCACCAATAACTGCAGAAAATAATAGATTAATAGGATTGTATCCTAAATAAAAATTAATACTAAAAATTATTATACTTGCAGGTATCGTAACTCTATCTGGTAATACTTGATATTTATAATCATAAATAAATAAAAAAACTATACTACCTAAAAATATCCAATCTCTTAATAAAGTTATATTTAACAATCCTTGATCAATATAATTATGAAGTCTAAATATAAATGCAAAAAGAAACAATAAACCAGTTATAAATTCTATTAAAAAATATTCCCAAGCAATTTTTGTCTGACACTTTCTACATTTTCTACCTAAAAATATAAAAGAAAATAAAGGAATTAAATCATAATATTTTAAAAGATAGCCACATTTTGGACATGCAGATCTACCAGAAATTATAGGTTTATTATTTTTTGTTCTATAAACTGATGCACAAATAAAACTGCCAATAGCAGAGCCAAAAATAAAAACTATAAAATATATTAATGTAATATAAAAATTTAACATACCTCACACATTTTTTTAATTAAATTATGCCTCACATAAAAAACAATAATGATGTTAAGTGGTTTATGTGCGAGGCATAATTATATCTATATCTTATCTTAAATTAAGATATTCTTCAATTTTTTAAAACAAAAAAAACACTATGTAATAATGTTTTATAATATAAACATCTATTATTTATTTTATACCTTCAGGGGTAGCAATATGTGCACCTTCAACTATATCCCCTACACCACGCTCTAACTGAAAGGTTAGCTCATAAGTATCACCACTACTACTTGCATATGTATAATTTGCACCTTTTGGAGTTGGATTGGATGGAACATTTTTTATATAAGTTTTTCCATTAGCGTCACAAACAGCTACAAAACCATCTTCATCAAAACAGCTATAATTAGCATCACCTAGGACAATTGGAGTAAACTCTTCCGGATATGAGTTATTGTCATTAAAATAAATATCTAAAACTGTCATGAACTGTTTAATATCTGCTGTTCTCTTTACATCCCTTGCTTTTTGTCTTGCGCTTTCTAAAGATGCGATGGACAATGTAGCAAGTAAACCTACAATAGCAACAAAAACCAACAACTCCATTAAACTAAATCCTGCATTATATTTTAAATTTTTATTTTTCTTTTGCATATTTTATATTATATCATAACAACAAACACCTTTTTATTATTTAAAGAAAAAAAAGACAGCCCTCTCGAGTGGGGCCGTCTTTTGGTTTAGCGGTTGATGGACTACTGTGTTATACCGCTTGGACTTGCAGTAGCAGGTCCTGCTGCTAATCCTCCTGTGGTACCCTCTAAACTAAATGTCAGAGTGTAAGTTGAGCCATCAGCACTTGTGTATGTATAGTCAGCACCATTTGGAGTTGGATTACTTGGTACCAATCCCATATATGTTGTACCTCCTGCATCACAAGCATCTACAAAACCATCTTCATCAAAACAGTCATATGATGCACCACCTAAAACAATACCGCTAGCTGCTGTTGGGTAGCCATTGTTATCAGCAAAATAAAGCTCTAAAGCTGTTGAAACTTGCTTAACATCAGATACTCTCTTTGCATCACGTGATTTTTGTCTTGCATTATTTAAAGCAACAACTGCTAATGTTGATAAAAGACCAATAATAGCAATTACTACTAACAATTCAATAAGTGTAAATCCTCTTTTTTTCATATTTTTAAATTATATTTTTTGTTAATCGACCTTTAAAATATTTTATATTAATATTATATCACAAAAACTACTCTTAACCCATATCCCGTAAAGATAATCCAATAGCAACAGAAAACTTTGGTCCAATTTTATCTAAAACAGGTCTTAATTCATTTGGATACAAAACTCTTGTCCACGGATCTCCTAAAAAAGTTCTAAATCCTGTTTTTTCCATTAATAATTCTGGTAAACCAGTGAATGCAGAACTGCCACCAGTTAAAATAATCTTCTCTATAACACCGTGATTATATTGTTGTTCATAAAATTCTTGTGAATATTTTATTTCATCAATTATTGGACCTAATAAATTATCTAACAATACTTTTGTTGAGTCTGTTTTTTTAATACTCAAACTTTTTTTAACATATTCTGCTTTTTCTTCTGATAAATTTAATTTGGAAGCAATTAATTCTGATAATTTTTTTCCGCCTGTTTTTACTGACCTGTGGATAAAAGGCACACCTTCTTTAACAATTAAAACATTACTCTTTAAAGAACCAATATCAACTATAAATGATGGGCTCTTATCTTTTCCTAAAAGTGATCTTATTAATGCAAAAGCTTCTGTTTCTAAATTAACCAGTTCTAATCCTGCTATTTTAAATATCTTTAAATAATTATTAATTAATTTTTTTGATGCAACTGTAACGCTTACACGAGTAAGATCCTTATTATCTTTATCTTCTCCTATTTTTTTCCAATCTATAACCATATCTCCAGCTGGTATTGGAGATAATTTTGTTGCCTTAGCTTTAATAGCAGATTCTAACTCTTTATCCTTCATTCCAGAAAAAGAAAAAATAGTACTAAAAACCTCAGCAACTGGTAAACCAGTCACTACTTGTTTCGTTGTTACCCCTGCTTTTTGACAGACATTTATAAGCTCTTCTGCAATAGCTTTAGTATCATCCATGGAGCTTGTTATATTTTGAGGTGGTCTTTGACTAAATCCATAGGTTGCTAACCTAGCTCTACCATTTTGACTGCTAAGTTGGACAACCTTAACTCCACTTCCTCCAAGATCTACTCCTAAATAGTCTAAACTTTTTTTCATAATTACTATCTTCAATTTATTTATATTATATCATATTTAAACATTAGAACCTAGACATCTTTAAAGAAAAATATATCTATAATAAAAAAACTCACTACAACTAATGCTAAAATTAATACCTTTAATATACTTGGTAGAAAAATACTTATAATACCTAACATCGCTGATGCTCCCCAAAACAAATAGACAACCCTTTGAGAATTCCACCCTCTATCAACTAATAAAAAATGTAAATGCATTCTATCTCCTTTAAAGATAGATTTATTTTTTAAAAATAATCTTTTCAAAATAACAGCCAGTAAATCAATCAATGGTAGTGCTAATACCATCAAAGTAATTGCTATTTTAGCTCCTGTTAAAATAGCTAATGAACCTAATATAAAACCAGCAAATAAACTACCACTTTCTCCTAAAAATATTTTTGCTGGATATTTATTTAATAATAAAAATCCTAAAAAAACACCAATTAGCACTAACGACAAGTAAGACAATCCCTGTTCTTTAAAATTAGTTATTGTAGTAAATAAAAATATTGATCCAGCACCTAATATGACTATACCCGAAACCAAACCATCTAAGCCATCTAAAATTTTTGTTGTGTATGTAATTGTGAATAACCAAAAAAAACTAAGTATTAATGATGTTAATACACCTAGAGTTAACACACCTCCATATGGATTAGTAATAACACCAACTCTTACACCTCCAAATACAGCAAGAGATATTGCTAATAAAGGAAATATTATTTGTATTTTAGGGCTTAAAGAAAATATATCATCTAAAACCCCTCCTACTGTTATTATAAAAGAAGCTATAAACAACCATGATAATACCTTTATCATTTCATTAGGTAATAAATTTAAAAAATATAAAAAAAAGATGATAATAAAAAAAGTCAAAAAAAGCCCAACTCCACCTAATAAAGGAATTGGTTTTTTATGTTTTTTTCTTAAATCATCTGGACAATCTTCTATCTTATAATAAGAAGCTATTTTTTTCATTACCAATGCCAAAGCAAAGCTTAATAAAATAGATAAAATAAAAATTACTATATACATATATATAGTATATACAAAATTTCATAATTTAAAAACTCCGATAAGTTCGGAGTTATTATTCTTGAGAAGAAAAATATTGAAATAATCTAGCATATTCTAAGCTTTGATATAGATTAAATACCCTTCCCTGATCAACCATTAATGTTAAATTATGATTTCTTTTAGCTCCCCAAATCATAGATAACCTAATTTGATCAATTGATAAGTCTGGATATGCCGAAAAAAGTATATTAGCACCCCAAGAAACGATAGCTGTTGAGATTGATGTTCCAACTAATACTTTATAATCTTTATTTTTACCTGATACTATACAACTTCTTTCCTCTATAGGAGAGGCTATATCAACATAATTATGATCTGCCTTGGAATCTTCAGATAGAACACCTAGTTTATTTATTCCAGTAACCGTTAATTTATTTTCTAAACGCCAACTTGCCGGATAGATATCTGAAACAGCAATACTACTATCATCCGCAAATCTATTACCAGAAGCTACTACAAATAATTTATCACTCATAGCCTCCATAGCGTCATGCAAAATACCTAAATTATTATGTGACATAAAACTCATATTTACAACTTTAAATTCTACTATTCCTTTTTTTTCTAATTCTAGATAATATTTAAGTCCAATAGCAATATCAGAGAGATAACTATCTTCTATATTTAAACCAAATCTTACAATAATTGGCAAGATATAAGAATCTGCACTCCATTTTTTATATCTATAACCGGTAGCAAGACATGATATGAAGGTGCCATGTTCATCAAATACCTTATTTGACTTTAATGATTTAGAAAGCCAGTATAGAGGTTTTCCATTATAATATTTAATAACTTTTTTAATATCTTGATGGTTAAAATCTGGCGCAGTATCTACCATAACAACACCATACTTCTTAAATCTAATTTTATTATTTTTAATAAATTTAACAGACCGCTTTAAATCAAACAATCTTTCTTGCCAAGTAAGATTACCTTTTTTAATATTTCTTTTCTTGTTAATAGCCGACTCTTCACTTCCAAATTTAGTTTCTACATTAAATTTAATAAACTTTATTTTTTCTGAAAGTAGAGCATTTTTAACATAATTATCCATATTCTTTTCTAAAATATATAGCCTGTGATTGTATTCTGCTATATCATAACCAAAGACATTATAAGCAATGGGGGTAAAGCTAATTTTTCTAAAAAATTTTACCTTCATTTTCTTTGTAATATTTTTAGCAAATTTGATGGTTAGCCTGGAATTATAATCTAAACTTTTAAATAATAAAGTTCCTCTTCTTGGAATACCATCATAACAAGAGCAAGAGAAAAAAATAACTAAAAGTGAAAAAATAAAGCTTCTGATCTTTATGCTAAACATTTTTCTCTCCTTTAATTGTCAAAGATCTCCATATTTATACGCTAACAGAAAATACTTTTTTTGTAAAATAACAAAAAAAATAACCCCCAAATTTGGGAATTATTTAATAAAATATTATTTTTTTACATTTCTTTCGCCTTTTTTATTTCTACATCATCCAATGAGTGGAATATAACCACATCCCTTCTGTCCAATTCTCCACCTAAAAACATATTTGCTAATCTATCTTCAATTTCTCTAGCAATAACTCTTTTCAATGGTCTGGCACCAAATTTTGGATCAAAGCCAATTTTTGCTAATTCTTTTAAAGCTTTATCTTCTACTAATAACTCAACGCCTTTTTTTTCTATATTTTTTTTAATAGTATTTATTAATAAATTAGTAATTTTGATTATTTCTTCTTCTGTTAATGGTCTAAATACTATTAAGCCATCAAAACGATTTAAAAACTCTGGCCTAAAATAATTAGATAATTCGTTCTTGATTAATTGTTCTTTAAAATCACTAACTGTTTTATTTTTGCTTATTTGATCTGCGATAAACTTTGATCCAGCATTAGAAGTAGCTACTATAATAGTATTTGTAAAATCAACCGTCTTACCTCTTCCATCTGTCAACCTTCCATCATCCATAACTTGTAAAAATAAATTTAAAATATCAGGATGAGCTTTTTCTAATTCATCTAAAAGAATTAATGCGGATGGCTTTTTTATTACAGCTTCTGTTAAATAACCCCTTTCTCCAGAACTACCAATCATACGAGAAATAGATTCCTGATTTTGATACTCTGACATATCTAAGCGAATCATACTATCCTCTCTACCAAAATAAACTTCTGCAATAGTTTTTGCCAACTCTGTTTTACCGACACCAGTAGGTCCCATAAATAAAAAATTAGCTATTGGACGCTTACCCTCATGCATACCACTTCCCGACCTTCTTAGTGCTCGCGAAACCGCATCTACAGCCTCTTCTTGACCAACAATTCTTTGATGTATAACCTCTTCTAATTTTAACAATTTATCTCTTTCACCTTGAGATAAACTAGTAACTGGCACTTTACTTTTTTCACTAATTATTTTTGCTACATCTTCTACGCCAACAATAGAGTTATTACCACGATTTTTTGATACCTGTAAACCTGTTTCTTTAATAATTTCTAAAGCAGATTCTGGCAAATTCTTATCTTGAATGTATTTAGCCGACATTTTAACTGCAGACTCTATAGCATCATAAGAAAAAAATACATTTTCTTTATACTCTATAGCTCCTGATTCGGATTCTAAAATTTGAATTGCTAGATTTGTGTCTGGTTCTAAAACTTCTATTTTTTCAAATACGTCTGCTAAAGCCGTGCCTTCTACCACATCTCTATAACCCTCTGGAGTTGTTGATGCAAGAATTGGTACTCTTAATTTAGATAGCTCCTCGGCTAATAATGCTAAAATCGACATATGATTGCCGGTTTTAAAAAATTCTAAATTAGGAATATCTAATACTATATTTCCAGACCTATATACATCATTAATGATAGACATTATATTATCCCCAGCATTTTCATTGGTAGCTCCACCTAAAAGTTCAGATAAATATACCCTTACTAAACGATTATCTTGTAATTTTTTTGGCACATCCTCTTTAATCATTTTTTCTGCCACACCATCTATAATCGCTAACTTGCCAATACCAGGCTCACCAACCAACACAACACCCTTACCACCGCCCTCTATCACTCTAAATATCTGTTCAAATACTTCTTCTCGTCCTATACATAGATTGATAGCGCCTCTTCTAGCTAATCTGGTAAGGTCATCACTAAAACGATTTAACATTGGAGTCTGAACAGATGTCATGGCACGATTTACATCACCTCTAGGACGCAAAAAACTTGCTTGTCTAAACGCACTCCATCTCTCATGTAACTTGTCTTGTACTAATATCCAAGTTACTACATTTTCTAACTTTTCATTATTTATATTTAAATCATACAAAACTTCTGTCAAAAATTTACTGGCCTTAACAGCTTCTAGAAGTAAAAAGTTAACCTCTACCTTATTAGCCTCTTTTTTAACTGCTTCAGCATAAGAATTAAATAACACCTCTAAAACTTCTTTTGTAAAAGTTATATTTTTTTCATTTCCACTTGCTACATTTCTTAAGATTTTATCTTCTAAAACCTTAGTGGTAATGCCTAGTCTACCAAAAATTATTTTTACTTTTGATTGTTTTAATAAAGATAAAAATAAATGCATTAGAGTTACATTTGATTTATATTTTTTAGCAATAAAAAATGCACCCTCTATAGCATTGTTTGCATTTTCACTAAAACTTTTAGCTATATCTTTGTATTTATATTTTTTAATATCATCCCAAGAAAAAAGTTTTGTAAAATCAGGATTTTTATCAAAAGCTAATTTAAGTGGTTTAATAAACCTTTGTGTAACAACTGTACTTCTATAACCAAAGTATATAAAACCCAGAGAACAGATAAAAAATAAGAAAAGATGTAGATTTGGTATTAACCAAAAATCTCTTGTAATAATTTTAGTAAAGCCGATCTTATAGGCATAATAAACTAGATTTAAAAATCCAAAAATAGATAAAATAATTAAAATCCCATCTATAATTTTGTCTATAAAGCGCTTTAATTTTAAAGATACAACATCATCAATACCATAAACACCATCCCAATATAAAAAATTATCATTCATAACTATACCAACACCATGGCCATGGCAGGTTTTACACTTATGAGAGCCGAGCTTACCAGAACCTCCACACTCGGTGCATATTAATAATTTATTTTGTTCTTGTGGCATATTATTTAAAAATAGATGAAAGATGTAAAAAAACACCCATTAAAATTATAGGTGGTAATATAAAATAAAATATAAAAATCATTATATAAAATATGGAAAAACCTAATAATGCAATAAATCTAAAAATAATCTGGAAGACTCTCATAAAAAAACTAACAACTCTACCCTGTATATCTCTTTGTCCAAACATAGGTACAAAAATATTTTTTATCCAGATACCAACTCCTAGCATTTTTTCTGTGCCAATAATCTCTCTAACGGCCCAGTTAAAAGCCAAAATAAGACCACGTGAATACCACCAAATAGGGAAATAAACTATATCCATTAGAATGTCTATAAAAATTATTTTGAAAAAAAACATAATTCTACTGTTATTCCCATATTAGTGGGAAATCTTATTATTAAAATTACTACTCGGGTAGTATAACCATTGCTCCAATTGGAGCTGTTATCCAAACAAATCTACCAATATCACTAGCAAAAATCTCTCTAGTTATTGGCGCTAATTGCAACAAAGAATCTGCTGGTAAAAAAGAAAGTGCAATGGAAAGAAGTAAGCCGATATGTAAAATACTAAAAATAGGAACTTGCCACCAAGATCCAGCTCTTTCATCACCTCCTAATATTAAGGCACTTCTAGAAAATAAAAAGAAAAGGATAGCAAAAACTAATAAAAATAATCCAAATTTAAAAGCAAATACCTGCCCCATTTTATCAATGCTTAATACTTTATTAATAATCCCATCTAGAAAAGGTGCGGTATTCACTACTGCCAACGCCATATAAACAGCTATTAATGTAGCCACTATTCTATTCCTACCTAATGCAAAGCCGTAAATAAAAACAGCAACAACAAAAAAAATTAAAATCAAAAGATCCCAACTTGGATGAGACAAATCAAAGCTATTCAAAAATTCTCCTATTTTACTAAAATCAAATGATGGCATATATTATTATTATACATTAAAGTAGCTTAAAATAAAAAAAATCCGTAGTAAATACGGATTTAAGCTATGGCTTTACTATCTTTATACAACTCAATAATAAATAATATTAAATAAGAAACAGTATAAATAAAAAAGTATGTAGTATTAAAAAGTAATATAAGTATAGAAATAAAAATAAAACTAAAGCCACCTGATATTAAAACAAATCTAATAAAAAAACCTTCAGCAAAAAACGAAGCCTTCATACATTTAACAGTAAAAACGGCTATTAAAATTGGCAATAAATATACTGCGACCATCTCAAAGAACATCTCCCACCTCCTTTGATAATAAAAATATCTCAATTAATCATTCCACTCTTCCAGTATCTTCTTTTGTTTTCTAGATAACTTTTCTGGTACGGTAATAAAAACCTCTACTAATAAATCCCCTCTTTCTGCAACACCCTGACCCTTTAATCTAAAAACTTGCCCTGACTGAGTACCTGCAGGTATCTTTATTTTCATTTTGTTTATTAGAGTATCTACTTCAATACTACCACCTAAAACAGCAGTTTTAAAATCTAATGGAGTAGTCATTAAAATATTATTACCCTCTCTTTTAAATCTTTGGCTAGGATCTACACTAATATTTATATATAAATCACCAGGAACACCATTACCACCAACAGACTCTCCTGCTCCAGTAATACGCAAAGTCTCCCCACTTCTTATTCCTGCTGGTATTTTTACCTTAATAGTAATACTCTTTTTTCTAATACCTGTGCCACTACATTGTTTACATTGTTTTTCTACAATATTACCATCACCCTTACAACGTGGACAGATAACAGATCTAGCTATAGCACCAAAAACAGTATTTTGAACTTTTTTTACACTTCCATTACCATTACATTCACTGCATGTATTAACATTACTACCTGGTTCTGCTCCAGATCCATTACAAACTTCACAGCTTACATTTTTATATAACTCTATATTTTTTTCTACTCCAAAAATTGAGTCTTTAAAACTTATATTTAAATTCATTTCTATATCTGCACCACGAGATTTTGTTTTTGTACGAGTTCTGCCTCCACCCATGCCAAAAATATCACCAAAAATATCTCCTAAATCTTCCATATTTATATTAACACCTCCACCACCAAATCCACCAAAACCCTGTGCGCTACCAAACCCACCTGCTCCCATATTATCAAAATTAGAACCATACTGATCGTATTGTTCACGCTTTTCTGGATTTCCTAATACTTGATAAGCCTCATTAGCTTCTTTAAATTTAGCCTCATCTCCACCCTGTTTATCTGGATGATGCTTATGAGCAAGTGTTCTAAAAGCACGTTTTACTTCATCAGCAGACGCATTTTTATCTATTCCTAAAATTTTATAATAATCCTTACTCATATCTTGACTTTTTTATATTTTTTTGTTATATTTTTTAAAGGAGGGCAGATGTTTAAAAAATTACCAGAACATAAACTACAAGTACAATTGCGTGCTGGAATTTCTGTTAAACAAGATCCACTCAATCTTAGAAGATTGGTATTTTTTGAAGATAGCGAAATCCTATACCTAAAACCACTCCTGGAGCTACCTACTTCAAACATAGAATGTTGCACTAGATACTCTCTATTTCTACCGGCTGATTATATTCTTGATGAGTGTCTATCTAGCAATGACCTGATCTTTAGCAAACATAGAGGTTGGTTTTGTAGATGGAGTAGATTTCATATACCACCGGAGCTAGTCTATTGTGTCACAGATCTTTTGACAGGTAAAGTCCTTTGGGCTTATACGGACAACGTTATCTAATCAGAATAAACTTCTTTTTAATCCGCACTAATAGCGGATTTTTAATTTTATCAGTAGATTGATTTAAAAAGTATTTTCTAAATCAATCTGAGATAAAACTAATTACTTATTATCTTCTTTTTTTTCTTCTACAACCTCAGCTTCTGCGTCTTTAACTTCACTATCCTTAGCTTCTTCTGTTTTTTCTGGAGCTCCAGCGTCTGCATTTGGTGTTTGATTTTGATACATTGCAGCACCTACACGCTGTGCAACGTTATTTAAATCTTCCATTACTTTTTTCATTGTTTCTACATCATTAGCTTCTTTTGCTTTTTTAAGCTCCTCTACTTTTGTTTGCATTTCTGTTTTGTCAGCTTCCTGCATCTTATCACCAGCATCCTTAATTAATTTTTCTGTAGAATAAATCATTGTATCTGCGTTATTAACAAGATCTATTTGTTCACGCTTCTTTTTATCTTCATCAGCATGAAGCTCTGCGTCTTGTTTCATTTTTTCTATTTCTTCTTTAGAAAGTCCAGAAGATGCAGTGATAGTAATCTTTTGTTCCTTGCCTGTTGCTTGATCTTTTGCACTAACATTTAAAATGCCATTTGCATCAATATCAAACTTTACCATAATCTGAGGAACTCCACGAGGTGCTGGTGCAATACCACTTAACATAAAGCGACCTAGAGTTTTATTATCTACTGCCATATCACGCTCACCTTGAAGAACGTGGATTTCAACAGACGGCTGACTATCAGCTGCAGTTGAAAATACCTGCTCTTTAGATGTAGGGATTGTTGTGTTACGTTCTATTAATTTTGTCATTACCCCACCCAACGTCTCTAATCCAAGTGATAATGGAGTAACATCCAATAATAAAACGTCCTTAACATCACCTTGCAAAACGCCAGCTTGCACAGCTGCTCCCATTGCTACAACTTCGTCTGGATTTACAGTTACATTTGGTTTTTTACCAAAAAATTCTTCTACTTTTTTCTGAACTAATGGCATACGTGTCATACCACCCACCATAACAACCTCTTCTATATCACCTTTTTTATAGCCAGCATCATCCAATGCCTTTTGACATGGAATAAGTGTTTTTTCTACCAATACTCCTACAAGCTCTTCTAATTTTGCACGAGTTAACTTCATTACTAAGTGTTTTGGACCATCAGATCCACTAGTAATAAATGGTTGATTAATTTCTGTCTCCCCTGCTGTGGATAACTCTATCTTTGCTTTTTCCCCAGCTTCTTTAATTCTCTGTAATGCTAATGGATCTTTACTTAAATCAATACCTTCTAAATTTTTAAACTCTGTAATTATCCAATTAATAATAATTTGATCAAAGTCATCTCCACCTAAGTGAGTATCACCATTTGTAGCTTTTACTTCTACTGTATCACTAGAAATATCTAGTACAGAAACATCAAAAGTTCCTCCACCTAAATCATAAACTACAATTTGTTGACCTGCTTTTTTATCAAATCCATATGCTAGAGCTGCCGCAGTTGGCTCGTTAATAATTCTTTTTACTTTTAAGCCTGCGATTTCTCCTGCATCTTTTGTAGCCTGACGTTGTGCGTCATTAAAGTATGCTGGAACAGTAATAACAGCTTCTTCAATTTTTTCTCCTAACTTTTCTTCTGCATCAGCTTTTAGCTTTCCTAAAATCATTGCACTAACTTCTTGAGGTGTAAATTCTTTATCTCCCATTTTTACCTTTACACTATCACCTACTTCTACTATTTTATAAGAAACAAGAGACTTATCTCTTTTTACTTCCTCATCGCTTGGACGACGACCAATAAGACGTTTTACAGAAAAAATAGTATTTTCTGGATTGGTTACAGCTTGACGTTTTGCAAGTTGCCCAACAAGACGTTCTCCATTTTTGTTAATTGCAACCATAGAAGGTGTTGTTCTGTGACCTTCTTTATTTTCTAATACTTTTGGAACCCCTCCTTCTATTACAGCCATACAGCTGTTAGTTGTACCTAAATCGATACCTAATATTTTACTCATATTTTTTTATTTTGTTCGAGCCTAGTCGAGAACTACATTATTGTACTTCTCCACCAGGTCGAAGGATATTATTTTTTTATTTTATCAGAGAACAATGTAACACTTTGAAAATGCAACAATGTATTTTACTCCTCTTCTACTTTAATTGTTAATGTTTTTTTCTCTTGTTTTTCTAGTCTTGGGACTTCGATAGATAAAATCCCATCTTTAAATTTTGCTTCTGCCTTATTTTCATCTACTTCTGGAAGTTGTATTGTCCTATAAAAACTTCCATGTCTAATTTCTTTTCTATAATAATTTTTTTCATCTACTTCACTTTTTTGCTCTTCTTTTCCTTTGATTGTTAAAATGTTATTTTCAATATTTACTTCTACATTTTTTGGACTAATTCCAGCTATTGGAGCCTCTACAATCACCCTGCCATCTTTTTCATAAACATCAATAGCAAGTGTTTTTGGTCCATCGCTAAAAAAATCATTAAAAAACTCTTCTGGTAAATATGGATTAAATCTTATTAATGACATATATTTATTAGTATTTAGTATCTGGTATTAAGTATTTAGTATAATACAAGGTACTAAGATGCTTTTATTAATTATTTTAATCTCTCCATGACTGACGAATTTATCATAAATCCTACAAAAATTAGAAACTATTTTGTCTAATTTTAGCTAAAAATATCCGTAACCCCCTTGACAAAATAGCTAAAATATGCTTTACCGCTACAGATTAGTTAAAAAATAGCTACCCCACGATCACTCTCCCAGCTCGGATAATTTTATCGTCTTTTTTATATCCATCAACTAATACCTCTATTACATTATTACCTTCGCCCTTCTGTTCTACTGCTTCTGCAAACTTTGGATTAAACTCATGTCCTAATAAATCTATCTTTTCTATACCTAAACTACTCAACTTATCCTCAAACTGTTTAATTACATATTGCAAACCCTGCAAAGTAGCTTCATTTACAGAATTCCCGCCTTCGCGAGAATGACAAAGAGAAAGGATAGCTTTTTTTAAATTATCAAGAATTGGTAAAAAATCTAACACAGTATGCTCTTCAATCAATCCCCTCAAAGCTTTTTTCTCTTCTGCAATCTCACGCTCTCTATTTTGATAATCTGCCTTTAATCTTAAAGCAAGACTCTTCCACTCTTCAAGCTCATTCTTTTTTTGTTGTTTATTTTTTATATCCGACATAAAATAATTTTTGTAATTTTAAATTTTATAATTTTTAAATAATGTTTAAATTTTTAATCTTAAAATATTAAGGCATTAAAAAATTATTTATAAAATTAAACATTGGAAATTAAAAATTTTATGAAAGTAGCTCCTTAACAAACTCCATTATTGTTGTGTTTTCGTCATAATCCATTCTCATTAAACCCAATATAACAACTAAATGATCATCTACTTTTGCTAAAATAGATGCGCACTTATCTCCAAATGGATTATCGCGACCAACAACAAAGTGAACTTTATGGTCATTTATTTTATGGTATGTGCTATGCATAACATCATTCATTTTATCAATAACATTACCCATATTTATAGAAGTGTTAGCAAGTTCTGGCTTTGCAAATAAATTAGTAAATCCTGTGTAATAAATATCATTATCACCAAAGGCTACAATAACAGTCTCACCGGAAATACTAGCCATCTCTTTTGCTAAACTTTTATACAACTCTCTATCTTTTACTTTATAATTCTTTTTAATTTCACGAAGAGCTTTTGCGGCATTATTATTTAATGGATGCACCGCCATTAGATTATCAACATAAAATTGATAACCAGCTTCTGTAGGAACTCGTCCAGCTGATGTATGAGGTTGATACAAAAGCCCATGCTCTTCTAATTCAGCCATGTCATTACGCACTGTTGCGGGACTTATATCAATACCTGTTTTAGATACCAAAAGATTAGATCCTACTGGAACTCCTGTTGCAATATGCTCTCTAACCAATGTTTTAAAAAGTTTATATTTACGTTTATCCATATAATCAAGGAATCAATAATAATTTTGATTTAATGACTTATTAGCAGTCATACTAATAGAGTGCTAAAACTATATTAACAATATATAAAAAATATGTCAATACCTTGACATAGGCGACTATACCTTGAAGGTAAGTAAGAGGTAAAAAAAGAAGATTGTTAAATCTTCATGAGATCCCCGCCTGCGCGGGGATGACGGAGGTTGGCTTGGGGATGACAACAATACAACAATATAACAATGTAGCAATGTAACAGTGTAACAATTTATTTCTCTAACACAATCACTCCATTAAATCCTCTAATATCTGTATAGTCTTTAACTTTAAAATCAACTCGCTTACATAATCGTTTTATTTCACAGCCCCAAAAATGATGATAATATCTATTTGCTTCTACTTTTCCACTTTTAAATCTTACCCAAAAATCACCAGCGTCTAATCCATTATGCGGTAAAAAAAACTGCCACCATTTTATATTATATTTTTGCCAAAGATTTTTTTGCCATAAATTCCAATTAGTCATAAAAAGTATTCCACCTGGTTTTAAAACACGTTTTATTTCATACAACATCTTTCTGCGTAACTTATTACTTGGAATGTGGTGAAAAAATGCAATAGCTACAACAGTATCAAAGCTATTATCAGCAAACGGTAATTTTAAAACATTATCTACCACTAAAAAATCACCGTCTTTATAATTATTTTTTGCTAAGTCTATCAATTCTTTTGACTGATCAATTCCTAAATATTTTTTACAAAGAGATGTTTTTTTTAAAAAACTATACAACCTACCATTACCACAGCCGATATCCAAAACATCATTATCTTTTTTTAAATATTTTTTTAATAACTCAAACTCTGGCCAATCTTCTTTTCTAGTGCTATCAAAAAGTTTCGCTATCTCATCATAGCTTTCACGATTTTTTTTTATAATACTTTCTGCTTTTTTACTGTTCATAGTTTATTTACTAGATCCCCGCCTGCGCGGGGATGACAGGGGGCACGGGGATGACGGAGATGAGTAGGGATGACAGTGGTGGGTGAGGATGACGGTGCTGGAGCATGGGAATAACGGGTGGTAGTGCTTATTTTTTAATAACTCTTATTTATATTTTATAAATTAATTACTAAACCCTCGTCTTTATAAAAAATACAGTTAAGAAATACTTAATACTTACATTCTTCACGATAAGCGTCTAATTCACGATTTTTTAATATTGCACTAAACTGCATTTCTTTAGCCTGTGGACAAAAATCTTCTAATTTTATATCTCTATCTGTATATTCTGCAGAAAACACAGCTTTTCCAGCGGTAATAAATGGAGCAACTGCAAAACACCAACTATCTTTAAAACAATCTTCTGTTAGAGCCCAATCAAAATATGGAAATAATTCTACAGCTTGTTCAGGATTATTTTTTAAACCAATAGACAGATTTCTCTTATGAGCCTCATTAGCTAGCCATATATTATAATCAATCTGATCTTCATAAGTAATATCAAATCCAGTATCCTCACTATAAATATCAATATTATCAGGTTCTATAGCATCAAATCCTTTGTTTTTACACTCATCAAAACGAGCACTGATAACTGGGGATAAAGCTTCTATATTACTAATATCTAACCATTTTTCCCCTTCCCATTCTCTCCATGCCTTGCCAATCACAGAAACTGGAAATTTATCCGCATCATCTCTCCATTCCTCCCAAGTACCAACATTTACATAACAAATAACTTTTTTGTCTTTATCATGAAGTAATTTAATAGTAGATGCATCTGTTTCTGCTAAATCTAAACCAAACACATCAGCAGATACCGATGTATCCACCTCTCCATCTAACTGCCACTGCCAAGTAGTACCAGGAGCTGGAGTCCAAACATTAGCCTTGACTATATCTTTATCAGAATGCATACTTTCTACTTCTTGTGTAACTATGTCTTTTTCTTTAACATCACAACCTACTAAAAATAAAGCAAAAAATAAAAAAACAAAAACTATTTTATGCATAAAATTATTTAAAATTTATTAATTGACTTTTTTATCATACTAATAATTTAATAAGATTTCAAGTAAAAAAAGAGGTTGGTAATCAAATTCCATCTGGAACTTATTACCAACCTTATGTATTTAATAAACTAGAGCAATACTGTCAAAAGCTGAGCAATAGCTGAACGTGCCATTGCACATGGTGTTACTTCAATAGCATCTTTCCAATAAAAAAATACCACATCCTTACCTTTATTGAGATTAGGCAAAGAATCAGGGTCTCTCAATTTAAAGCCACCATCAGGCAATGCTTCAAGCGCATCTTCTGATAGCTCAAATGCATAAGCACGTGCCCCCTCACCCTTCTTAGCATCAGCAACAAAAAATGCACGATTAGAATTGATGGCCGCTCCTGGCAACTGATGAGCCTTGGAACTATCCATACCGGTCTCTTCATCCATCTCTCGTGCTTGAGCTTCGTGATGTGCTTCATTTTTTTCTACAAAACCACCAGCGGCACAAAACACAGGCTCTGTACCCATATTGGCTCTGGTCTCTCTCAAAAGACCAACTAGCAGACCATCTTCATGATGAAAACAGTATGGCACAATCACAACACCACCACTACCAGCTTCTGCAAAAACCCAGGCATCATAACCTTCTGGTCTCAAGCCATAGGTCAATGTACCAAACTTAGAAAGTAGCTCAACTTTACCAACCTGAACCTCTTCACCATCAACCAAAACAGTCCAACCACGTTTTTTATCAGCAGGAATAGGATTCATTATAAAAGTACTTTTTTCACTACCCATGTCGCCCTCCATTACCACACTATAAATCAAAGTGTGTGGTTTCATATAATTTTTATCATAAAAAAGAAATAATGTCAACATGCTACCCTGCTACTCTTGATTTTTATTAAAATATGATATATTATACTATATTAACCTTATGAAAAATAACTTACTAGAAAAAACAATTTTAGAAGCTATAGAGCAAAAAATAAAAACAAAACAATCTTTTGATTTATTAAAAAGAGAGATTTTTTCATCCTCAAAAAAAACTCAACCGAATTATAGCTCTCTACTTAAAGAATATCGTAAACTACTAAAGCAAAATAAAATCAAACGTCAAGAAAATTTAGAAAAAATACTACAAACTAGAAAAGTCCGTACTTTATCGGGCGTGGCCGTGGTAACTGTTTTAACAAAACCATATCCTTGCCCAGGTCAATGTATTTATTGTCCAAACGATCCAACAATGCCAAAAAGTTATATTAAAACAGAGCCTGCTGCAGCTAGAGCTTTGCGTCTTAAATTTTCTCCATATAAACAAGTACAGTTAAGAATAAAAGCACTGCAATTAAATGGTCACCCAACGGACAAAATAGAACTTATCGTTAAAGGTGGCACTTGGAGTTCTTACCCTATGAAATATAGGGAAGAATTTATTAAAAAATGTTTTGATGCAGCAAATGGAAAAAAATCAAAAACATTAGAAGAGGCACAAACAATTAATCAAACAGCTAAAAATAGAATTATAGGATTAACCTTAGAAACTAGACCTGACTGGATCAATGTAAAAGAGATTCAACACCTACGCCGTTTAGGCTGTACTCGTTTAGAACTTGGTGTACAAACTTTAGAAAATAAAGTTTCTCGTTTTATTTTGCGTGGACATGGTCAAGCAGAAGTTGCAGAAGCTACAAAGCTTTTGCGTGATGCAGGATTTAAAGTTGACTATCACATAATGCCAGGGCTTCCAACAGCAACTGCTAAATCTGATTTAGAACATTTTAAAATATTATTTTCTGATTATCATTTTAGACCTGATATGATCAAGATTTATCCATGCTCAGTTATACCAAATACTGGGCTATATAAATTATGGAAGGATGGCAAGTACAAACCACTAGAAGCAAAAGAATTGATAGAACTTTTAATAAAAATGAAAGTGGAAGTTCCGTATTATGTCCGTCTATCTCGTGTTATTCGTGATATTCCAGGAGACGAAATAGCTGCGGGTAGCGAAGTCACTAATTTACGCGAATATATTCAGCGTGAAATGGATAATCGTGGGCTAAAATGCAAATGTATTAGGTGTCGTGAGATTGGTCGTAGCAAAATCATGAAATCAAAAAATCATGAAATTAAAAAATTATTTAAACAAAAATTATTTATCACAAAATATAAAGCATCAGAAGGTACAGAATATTTTTTATCAATAGAAGACCCAAAACGTAATACTATCTTCGCCTTTCTTCGTCTATATCTGCCAAAAAATCAAGATAAAGAATTAATAAAACTCTTACCTACAATAGAAGGTTCTGCATTTGTTCGTGAGCTCCATACTTATGGACACCTGGTTCCTGTTGCAAAAAAAGATAAAACTGCTTCTCAACATATTGGTATGGGTAAAAAATTAATGGTAGAAGCAGAAAAAATTGCTAAAAAATCAGGATTTAATAAAATAGCTGTTATCTCAGGTGTTGGTGTTCGTGACTATTACAAAAAACTAAATTATAGACTAAAGGATACATATATGGTAAAAAAGATATAGGGAGTGTGAGCGATGTCAGAGAAAACAGATAAAAAATTATTAATAAGGAATGCTTCTGATATACAAATATTTATTAAAGTTTATACATCTGCATATCTAGATCAATCTAATCAAGCACAAGGAGTTTTTTCTTTTATTTTTTTTGAAGACGATCCAAATAAAGACGGCCATGAGCTACACATTACCTGTATAGATGCTAAAAAAATGGCTATCATACCAATCAAGTTAATGGTCATAATAAGCTCTAATCCTACAGGGCTTAAAAAAACACAAGTTTCGCATAAAAGAACACCTTCTGGTGATGTATATATGGAAATTACTAACAAGGAAGAGTCGGAGCAAAAAACTCCAATAATACTTAATTAATCCTTAGCTTCGCTAAAATGCGAAGCTTTTCTTTTTTAAAAATTTACGCTAAAGTATAAATAGGAGGTTATGCATGATACGTATCACTATCATAAATGACACAAAGTCTAGATTATTTTGCAAAGTCTATGCTGGTCCAGAAGCTCTTTTAAAAGATGAACATACCTTCTTTATTATACTTTTTAAACAAAGACCTTTTAGAGATGGTACGGAACTTAAAGTTTTTGAATTAAAACCCAACGATGATGTAAGTTGGGTAACCCCCTTACCAGATATCAGGATATATCTATCAACCAAAAAAGGGTATGCGTGTATTGGCGCTACACACAATGATGATGAAAATCATAAAATTCTAATAATAAAAGACGCTAATGATCCTGACCTTAAAAATGTAGAAATACCTACAGAAAATAAACCTCTTTTAAACTAAGGAGATGTCATGCAATATACAGTAAAAAATAGCACATCTGTTACTGTATACATTGTAAATAACCTTGTTGCTACTACAGTAGATGGTATAAAAGTTAAGATACTGAAGTCTTCATTTCACTTAACTAAACCTCAGGAAGATCAACATGACGAAGTATTTGCAATACCCACCAACTATAAATATGTAGTTTCTCTTTCTAATAAAGTAATGATAGAGCTAAATGTAGACGATGTGTGCTCTCATTTTACTTTCAATTACATTAAAGGTCCTGCAGAAATATATATAGAATTTGCAAAAATAAAACCTGGAACAAACTAAACCCTCAGAAAAGAGGGTTTTTTCAATTGACAAATAAAGAGCATGGTGGCTAAAATAGAAGTACGTTCTTTAACAAGGAGATAGAATGTTTAGTAAAAAAGACTTGGATTTAATAAAGAGACTTGAAGAGAGAAAACATATTTCACTACCAAACAGCACTCAACGCATGGAGTTTGACCTTACTAGATTTTTACCAATTATAAACCATCCATTATTTCAAAGATTAAAATATCTTACTCAATTAGCTAATGCTGATAAAGTATTTCCTGGTGCAACACATACTAGATTTATACACTCTATAGATACAGCTTACTGGCAAGCTGGAAGAAATAAGTTTTGGCTTGAGTATGGCATGATAGATCAAGACACTGCAGACCTATTGTTAGTTTTTGCGCTTTTACATGATTTACCTCATGGACCATTTTCTCATACCTTGGATAGAGTGTGTACAGTATATCACGACCAAAGAACTGTAGGATTAGTGGCTTCTATGCAAAAAGAAATAGAAGAGTGTGTATCTTTTACAGGATTGGTAGATTTATTAGAAGAAAGAAATCCCATTTATCAATCTGTAAAACATCATCCACTAGGTACTGATAAATTTAGCTATCTAACACTTGATTCAACCAGCTGTGGCGTAGGAGCGCCAAATCTTGCCTATCTGCCAAATTATGTTTTTTGGATTGATAAGCATTTAATGGTAGGTGCCATGTGTGCACAAGAAGCGCTGGAACTAAAAAGGTTTTATATCAATATGTATAAACAAGTTTATTTTCGTCCAGCATGTTTAATTAAACAAAGAATTTTAGAAAAAATAATTTTCTTTTTATTAAATAGTGGCAGTCTAAAAGAATCTGTTTTATGGGATATGACTGATAATGAGCTGGTGCGAGAAATACAAAAAACAAAGTGTGGACGAGAGCAGTATAGAAAATATCAATATGAAGATCCGGATACGTTGCTAACCTTTAAGTTACAGGGTTATGGACTAACAGAAGCAGAAAAAAGCTTTAGCACCATAGAAAGAGAAATGCGGTTCTTTAATACTTTAATAAAGCAGTCTAATCCTAAAACCTTAGAACAAAAAGAAAGAGAATTAGCAAAGCTACTTGGTGTTAATCATAGAGAGATACATATAGTTCCGCCCATGGGTACTGATCGTTTTATCCCTAAACCATTAATGATTGTTAATGGGCTTAGAACCTATCAAGACAAATCTGTATATCCTAAAAATCATGAAGCTTTAAAAGAGTTAGCTGACAACTCTCTTGCTATACGTGTGTGTGCATGGTCAAATATAACAAATTTAGTAGCCGGTAAAATACCCTTGATTATAGATTTTTTTGATGATTGGGTAAATAAATCCAAAAAACCATAATCCAGCAATAGCTGGATTTTTTATTTTATACCACCACCGTCATCCCAGACGGATCGAAGCGAAGATCTGGGATCTTGTCTTAATTAAGAATTAATAAGTAAGTGGGGTAGATTTTTTATTTTGCCAATGTTAAACTATTAATAATATCTTATAATCACCTCGTAATTTTTTGATTAATATAAGAGGTGTCTCAATAATAAGTTTAAAAAAATAATAAAATTCTCGTCTTTACGGGAATAACAATCTACATATGAAATATTTAAACTCACAAGACCCACAAATTGCAGAAGCTATAAATAATGAGGTTTTGCGTCAACAAAATGGATTAGAAATGATAGCTTCAGAAAATATAGTCTCCCCTGCTGTCCTAGAAGCTGCAGGAACAGTGCTTACTAATAAATACTCTGAAGGATACCCGGGTAAAAGGTATTATGGTGGTAATGAATATGTAGATATTATAGAAAATTTAGCACGTGATAGAGCTAAAGAGTTATTTGGTGCAGAACATGCAAACGTACAACCGCATGCTGGTAGCCAAGCTAATGCAGAAGCATATTTTGCCCTAATGCAACCTGGGGATAAGTTGATGGCGATGTCCTTAGCTCATGGCGGACATTTAACTCATGGATCTCCAGTTAATTTTTCTGGCAAATTATACAACATTATACCTTATGGTGTGCGTGAAGATAATCACTTAATAGATATGGATGCTGTTAGAGAAATTGCTTTGCGAGAACGTCCTCAAGTAATTTTGGCTGGTGCAACAGCATATCCAAGATTAATTGATTTTCAACCTTTTTTAGAAATCGCTAAAGAAGTTGGTGCTTATTTTATGGTTGATATGGCACATATTGCAGGACTTGTTGCAGCAAAAGTTCATCCAGATCCAGTAGCCTATGCAGATGTTGTAACTACAACAACTCACAAAACTTTACGTGGTCCACGTGGTGCAATGATATTATGTAAAAAAGAAGATAGATTGAATCCAGATGATAAAAAAAATCTTGCACAAAAAATAGATAGTGCGGTTTTTCCTGGAATGCAAGGTGGTCCATTGGAACACATTATAACTGCAAAAGCAGTTGCTTTTGGAGAAGCACTAAAACCAGAATTTAAAGAATATGGATTACAAATTATAAAAAATGCAAAAAAACTAGCAGAGGTATTTGTAAAAGAAGGCATAGAAATGGTTTCTGGTGGCACAGATAATCATTTAATATTATTAGACTTAACAAGATTAGGTATTAGTGGAAAAGAAGCTGAGACCGTTCTTGATAAAATGAGTATTTATACAAATCGCAATACTGTACCAAACGAGACTCGCTCACCATTTGATCCATCAGGACTAAGAATAGGCACAGCAGCACTAACAACTCGCGGATTTAAAGAAGAAGATATGGAATTGGTTGGCAAAATTATCTCAGATATTTTAAAAAATACTAATAATGACGATATTAAAAATAATGCAAAAAATGTAATCAAAGAATTAGTAAATAAATATCCCATATATCCTGATTTAATAAATAACTAAAATATTGTCGGACACCCGTGTTGAGCTGTTGGAGGTCGGGTCCCCAACTACGCTGGATTATTGAGGGTCTGGTGCCCAACAAGTTAAACGCTGGATTTTTTTATAAAAAAATAGCGGTCGTTCAGTGGAACGACCGCGGTGTGTAGTGAGTGATAGTAAGAGTAATAGGACTCGCTTGCCCCCTACTATCGCGCTGTGCACAGCGCGAATTGAGGAGCCTGGAACAAGATGATTGGGAATCCCCAACACAACCTTGTTAGTCCTCCCTCCCTAGCTTTGACGAAGCAGGGAGTTCGCGCCTGGGCTTTGGCAGTTTTGGTTTTGGCCTTGTCACAAGCCATCACCATTAAGCCCTTTTAGCAAATTCCCCCTACAACCCACTTTCGAGTTGACTGCCATAGGGGGTGTTAGAGCGTCCGACGAGCTGTTTTTGCTTGTTTTTTCGAGCCAAGCCTCGAGCCGAGCCTCTCTTTGCTTTCTTTATAAAACAGTATAGCACACTTTTAATCTTTTGTCAAGCCCCAAATCCAAAAAAAACTATAAATTAGCTTATTTTAGATAAAAATTGACCTTTTTTGCAGGATACGTTATACTTATTGCATAGTATACAATATAATAAACATGCAAATAATAGATGGCAATAAAATCGCCAAACAAATTGAAGAAAAATTAAAAAAAGCAAAAGATAAGGGTGGCTTATCCGCTATTTTAGTTGGTAATAATCCAGAAAGTCATTTATACGTAAAGTTAAAAGAACATGCTTCAAAACGTGTTGGTATTTATTTTAAAAAATATTTTTATCCAGAGAATGTAACAGAAGAAGAAATTATAAAAAAAATAAAAGAACTTAATAAAGATAAAAAAATAACAGGTATACTTATACAGTTACCCTTACCACAACATTTAGATACAGACAAAATTATTGCATCTATAGACCCAGAAAAAGATGTGGATGGTTTTCATCCTCATACAAAAAAAATTTCTCCAGTATTATGTGCAACATTAGAAGCTCTAAAAGCAACTGGAATTAATTTAAAAGAAAAAAAGGTTTTAATGATTACAAAAAGTTGCATATTCCCTATTCCATTTATTACAGAACTAGCACCACGTGTAACATATTTTAAAACTTGTAGGCCAAAAGATGCAGAAAAATATATTAAAGATGTTGATGTAGTCATTACCGCAGTTGGCTCTCCACATTATTTAAAAGCTGATATGATAAAATCTGGTACAGTTGTTATAGATATTGGTATTCATAAAGATGGAAAAAAGGTTTATGGCGATGCTGATATAAAATCTTTGGCAAAAAAAGTAAGCTGGATAACACCTGTACCAGGTGGCATTGGTCCATTGACCGTCGCCTGTCTTTTAAAAAATATAATAAAATAGAGCAGATTAATGCTCTTTTTTGTTTTATGAACTTAATACTCGCTCCCAGACCTTACCACTCTTTATCTCTTCTGCCCATTCCACTATAAAATCTGGATGAAGCTTGGATATAAAACTTTCTTTATCAACATGACCTCTAAAAAAAATATTCATATCTAACAGATCAATAGATCTACTTTCTCTGGCTTTATGACGTTCACAATAATAAATATGTCCATCACGACGAAATTCAATAGCAGCCCATTCTGTAATAGTGCCTTCAGGACACTTTTTACCCAGCCAATAACTAGCTACAAATAACAAAACTCTACATTTATTTTTAAGAATATTTGCACACTCTTCACTTGGAATAAATTCGTGAAGCCAAGAAAAAATAACGTCCAAAGCATCAAGTAACTCTGGAGCCCTATTTTCTCTTTCTTGATCTAGCTTTCTTTTTTCTTCTGCTTGTTTTTGTTCTACTTTTGCTTTTCTGTCTGCTTCTTTTTTTTCTTTAGCTAACCTATCTTCTTCTAATTTTTTTGCAAATTCTGACACTTTTTTTGGAATGAACATTTCTTTACTCCTCTCTTAGGTAATACATTAACAAATAATATCTTACCTGTCTATTTAAATTAATACTCCCCAAATTTCATAAATAACACCCGTTAAAAATACAGCGATCATTAGTAATGCAAAAAACCAATGTATCTTTACTATATATTCTGGTTTTCTTTTACCTCTTTTTTTAGCCAGCATATAAATAACTACTATTAATACACCTTCAAAACCAGCAAAAACGGCACCAGTAAAGCCAACAACTTTTATAAAATCACGAGAACCAAATAAAAAGACTAAAAATGGTATAAACACTGCCAAAAACCAAGAGAAAAGATTATTTAACCCCATATCTAATTCAAACTGGTCTTTTAGATAAATTCCCATAGCTAAAAAGCTAGTTGCAACAGCAAACAAGCCAAAAAATGCTCCCAAAACAACTATCCAGTGCCCAACAACTAAACCAAACCCTTCTATTGCATCTTGAGTTGTGTCTATCCCATTTACACCAACAACTACAAGTCCAAATAATACCGTTACAATAATAGGGATTATAGTACCCAAAATGACTACTCCTTTAATCTTTTTCTTAGCACTACCCATTGCATCTATAACTTCTGGTATAGCAGCCGCACCAGCTAAGGAAAAAAGTATTACACCGTAAGGTAAGAAAAAATTATTAAAATCAACGGTTAAAAAATTATTAAAATCTACATAAGGCAGCCCCCCGAAAATCAATATTCCAGCAGTTATTAGTAAAAACATAGTCATTAAAAACTCTGCAAAAAAAATTATCTTTAAACCAATCAAAACCACTAAAGCCATGACTACAAAAAATATAACCTGATATAACAACAAAGAACCGCCAAAAGTACCAATCAACAAAACACGTAAAAACTCCCCGCCTATAATAATATACGCTATAAGTCCACCATAAAAAGACAGCATTGTAACTAATAACGTTACATATTCCCATTTTTTACCCAAGTACATCTCAGCTAAACCCGCTAACCTATGTTTGGTTCCAGTACGCAAAATTGCCTCTCCATATAGCAAGTGATTATAAATTAATATAATTCCCAAAATCACAAAATAAGCTAACCCAATCAACACCCCTGATTTTGCCATCACATATGGTACAGCAAAAACACCAACACCAATAATAGTGCCGGCCATCATCGCAATACCTTTAAAATAGTTTTTTGATTGATTGTTCATTTCTACTATAATTATAACATATTTTGCTTATCCCCACTTAATCCCCACCTAAAGGCTTGTCATGAACACTCGATTATGTGTAAAATGTAATTAGCTACCATTTAAAAATGTTTGAATAATAGCTAAATATACATATGAATAAGAATAATAGTGCCTTAGTAGGTAGAATTCCCCCTCAAAATCTAGAAGCAGAACAATTTTTATTAGGAGCACTTTTAATAGATAAGGATGCGATTCTTAAAGTTGCCGACTTAATAAATCCTGTAGATTTTTATAAAACAGCTCATACTGTAATTTTTGAATCAATGTTAGAGCTATACTCTAAACATGAACCAATAGACATAATCTCTCTATCTAACAAGTTAGAAGAAAAAAAACAAATAGATAATATCGGTGGTAGAAGTTATTTAATGCAACTCTCTACAAGTATATCTACTGCATCAAATATAGTGCATTATGCAAAAATTATACAAAAAAAAGCAACACTAAGAAGAATGACAGATGCAGCAACATTAATTAGCGAGCTATCTTCTCAAGAAGATGATGATGTAGAAGTCTTGCTAGATCAGGCAGAACAAAAATTATTTGGCATCTCTAAACAATATCTAAAAGAAGCTTTTGTTCCAATTAAAAGTGTTTTGGAAGGTGCTTTTGAAAGAATAGATGAATTGCATAGAGAAAAAGGCACACTTCGTGGCATACCGACAGGCTTTACTAATTTAGATAATTATTTATCGGGATTACAAAAATCTGATCTGATCATATTAGCTGCAGGAACGTCTGTTGGTAAAACAACTCTTGCTCTAGATATTGCTAGGAATTCTGCAAAATTAGGTAAAGCAGTTGGTGTTTTTTCATTAGAAATGTCAAAGGAACAGCTTGTTGACCGTTTAATATGTGCAGAAGCAAATATAGACCTTTGGAAAATGAGAACTGGTCGCTTAGCAGAAAATTCTGATGATTTTATTCGTATTGGTAATGCATTAGGAACACTTTCAGAAATTCCATTATTTATAGATGATAGTGGTATGGTGAATATTATGGAAATGAGAGCAAAAGCTAGACGACTACAAATGGAACATGGACTTGATATATTAGTTGTTGATTATTTACAGTTAATTGTTCCTCGTAACAGTAAATCTGATAGTCGTGTACAAGAGGTCGCAGAAATAAGTCGTGGATTAAAAATGTTAGCAAAAGAATTAAATATCCCCATCTTAGCTTTAGCTCAACTATCTCGTGCTGTTGAAGCAAATAAACCCGCTATTCCAAAATTATCACATTTACGTGAGTCTGGATCTATTGAACAAGATGCTGATGTGGTTATGTTTATCTACAGAAAATCAGCTGACAGAAATTATACTAAAGACGAGATTGATCCAGCAGATAGAAATACTGCAGAAATACATATTGCAAAACATAGAAATGGTCCAACTGGAGAAGTTAAAATGTTTTTTGATGCTCAAAGAGTATCATTTAAAAATCTAGAGACTAGATTAGAAGCACCATCAGCAAATATGCCAACACAAGCCATGGGACAACAACCACAACCTACTCCACCACCAATGCCAATATCAGAAAATAATAATACACAAAATACAGAATGGGAACCAAGCCCAGAAGACTTACCCCCTCCATTAGATGAGCCACCTTTTTAATAATTTATTAGCAATTAGGTTATGTATATACAATCTTATAAAGAGTTAAAAGTTTGGCAACGTTCCATAGAATTAGTAAAAGAAATTTATAATATTACTAACAGTTTTCCTAAAGAAGAAAGCTTTGGATTAGTTAGTCAAATGAGAAGGGCTGTAATTTCTATACCATCTAATACTAGAGGAGGTACAAAAAATGTTATCAGTGATGATTAGCAAACTAAATGCTAAACGCTAATTGCTATACGCTATTTTATGTTTCAACATCTACCAAAAGAAATGAATAATTTAGTAGAAAGCTTCTCTCGCTTTCCAGGAATCGGAGAAAAAACAGCTCTCCGATTTGTTTTATTTCTTTTATCAAAAAATTCAACATACATAGAAAATCTTGCCGGACAAATTGATAATATAAAAAATCTCTCTTTATGTAAAAAATGTCACTACCTAGCCACCTATGAAAATCTTTGTAAATATTGTAGTGACCCAGCAAGAGATAAAAATACAATCTGTGTAGTTTCTACATTGCCAGAACTACTAGCAATAGAGGCTACTGGAGATTTTTTAGGCCTATACCATATCTTAGGTGGAAAGCTAGATCCTTTACGTGGAACAAATCCAGAACATTTAAATATCAATTCTCTAGTATATAGAATAAAAAATGAAAATCCAAATGAAATTATCTTAGCTCTTAATCCAGATATTCCGGGAGAAAATACAACTCTTTATTTATCAAGACTACTAAAACCATTAAATAAAAAAATTAGTCGTTTAGCTAGAGGTTTATCAATGGGTAGCGAACTAGAATATGCTGACCCTGTGACACTATCTTCTGCACTTTTAGGTAGACAAGAAATATAATATTTTTCTTTTTTAGTAAAAATATTTTTAAAAGATTGTAATAAATTTATATAAGAAAAAGCCCCGAATTATCATTCAGGGCTTTGAAATAGGTTTAAACCTTCAATTTGAGTTCCTCCTCTCAAGCGCACTTTTGCGCATTAGGGGTCACTCGCACTCTTTCAAAAAGAACTAATGAGGTGGCTCGGGCGTGTTTTCTTCTGCCCAATCAATGTCAGTAGCTACGAAACGTCAACAGTGTCCGTAGCTCTGACGCAATAGTCCGGGCAATCCAAATGCTCCGAGCCACCTCAATGCAAACGGCAGGATTCGAACCTGCATCACACACCCCGAAAGGTGTTGGGTCTGCCAATTCCCCTACGTTTGCAATCAATAAATACATATTAACACATATTTAAAATACCGTCAAGCTTTAACTGACAAAAATCTAATTTATTACCTAAATTTAAATAAAAAAATTAGCGGATTAAGCGCTAATTTTTAGTATTTCTAATTCTGTAAAGAATTGCTTATGACCAGTAACCTTTTTATATCTTGTTTTTGGTTTATATTTTACAACTCTCACCTTATCACTTTTACCTTGACGTAAAATTTTTGCTTCTACACTAGCACCTTCTACAAGCGGTGCTCCCATTTTTTCTCCAAGTAATAAAACGTTATCTAATTTTAAAGTATCACCTTCATTACCTTCTAATTTTTCTACCTTTAGTTTATCACCTTCTTTAATTAGGTATTGTTTACCACCTGTTTTAATAACTGCTAACATATTTTTTAAATTATTTATATAATTACGGGTTAAGGCTATATTATCAAAAAAGCTACTAAATGTCAAGTAAAACCTCGTCCCCTATTTTAAACCCATATTTTTGACTTAAACCAGCATTAATCTCTAATACATATTTAGCTGATACATCTGGTGTAAATGTAGGTATGTTTTGAGTTACTGGAATTGGTGCATTATGCTCGATATAGACTATCTTACCTTCATTTATCCATATTATATCTATAGCAAACTTCATATCTTTCATCCAAAATGGATACTTGCCAACTTCCTTAAAAACAAATAGCATTCCAGTATTATCCTTTAAACCGTCTCTACCTGACAATCCTCTTGCTACCTCCCAATTATTACGCATTACTTCTACTTTAATTTTTTTATCATCTATTTCAACCGAGCCTCTTTTTGTTAAATAATTTACACCTTGTAAACCCAAAAAACTTATTATAATAACAATAAATATATAGATATAAAAATGATTTTTCTTTTCTATATTTTCCATTAAAATAAAAATTACAAAGCTTCTTTATCTAAGGCTTCATTTACCATAGCATCGGCTAATTTATTTCCCTCTCTTCTTACATGAGTAATACTATATTTAAAATGAGTCAATAAATTATATACTTTTAAATATAGAGAAGCCAAAATCTGATCTTTTACTTTATATTCTCCTTTAACTTGCTTTACAATTAATTCTGAATCCATAAAAATATCTACTTCTTCTGTTCCCATTTCTTTTAAAGTTTCTAAACCTGAAATCAATGCTTGATATTCTGCTTGGTTATTTGTTGCCTCTCCTAAATATTTTCCATATTGCACTATAACTTTTTCATCTTCCAAAATTACAACTCCGATACCTGCTGGTCCAGGATTTCCTCTAGCTCCCCCATCTGTAAATAATGATAATTTTTTCATAATTTATTTTATTAGCGTTTAAATCAATAATTATTTCCCATACTTACTACATGCTACTTACTACATACTACCTTCTTTATATCAACTATCTTCAGTTCTACACTCTTGCTACCATTCCATTCATTTAAAATTAATTCGTATAAAACATCTATCTTATCTCCAATCTTTAAAACTTCACAAAAATGCGCTAAACAAAAGCCTATCATCTTATATTTTACACCATTTTCATCAATTACAGCTAATTTTAAATGCTTTTCTCCGTTACCAATAACCCTTATTTCCCTTACTTCTATATTTTTTGTTAAAAAAATTGGCTTAGGATTGCCTTGTCCATATGGTTTTAATTTTTCTACATCTTGATATAATTTTAAATCAACATCTTTTAAAGAAATTTCTGCATCATACTCTAGAGATGGTATAAGCTCTAAATCTTTTAATCTAAGACTGGCTAACTCCAACATCTTTGCTTTAAATTTTGGATAATCTTCTTTATTTTTTAAAGTTAATCCTGCTGCAGAAGGGTGTCCACCAAAAGCACTAAATAATTCTGAAGCTTTGCCTAATGCCTCTATCACATTCCATTCGGCAATACTTCTAGCAGATGCTTTTAACTTTCCGTCTATCTCTGTAAAAACAAAAGCTGGTCTATAAAATTTATTTGTTAACTTACCCGCAGCTAAACCTAATAAGCCTACCTGCCATTCTGGATTATATGCAAAAAGACACATGTCTTTTTCTGTACCAGACTCTACAATCTGAAACTCAGCTTCTTGGATTATTTTTTCTGTTTCTTTTTGTCTATCTGCATTAGTACTATTTAAGTCTAACGCCATTACATTAGCCTCTTTTTCATCTTCTGATATTAAAATATTTATAGCTGCATTGGCATGATCCATTCTTCCCGCCGCATTAATACGTGGTGCAATCTGAAAACCAATAGAATATGTATCCAACTCTCTTTCGGCAATACCAGCAACTTCTATTAATTTACGTAAACCCAAACGACGAGTTTTATTCATTACCAAAAGACCATATTTTACAATAATTCTATTTTCATCAACTAATTGCATCATATCTCCAACTGTGGATATAGATGCTAAATCTATCAACCATTTTTCTAAAGCTTCTCCAGTTTCTGGAACCACTGGCTTATAACTACTTCTAGCGATTGCTTGCGCTATTTTAAATGCTACACTACCTCCAGCTAACTCTTTAAACGGATAATCACCTACTTGTGGATGAATGATACCAAAAGCCTCTGGAAGCTCTTCTGGTAGTGTATGGTGGTCTGTAATAACAATATCTATGCCTTTACTTTTTGCATATTCTACCTCTACTTTATTACTAATACCACAATCGCAAGTTATAACTAGTTTTGCATTAAGTCCTGCCATATAATCAATTGCATCATTATTTAATCCATAACCTTCACGCTCCCTATGTGGAGTATAAACTTCTGAAGTTATACCATAATATTTTAGAATACTATAAAGTATTACTCCGCCAGGAATACCGTCTGCATCATAATCTGTATAGATAAATACTACTTCATTTTTTTCTTTTGCTTCAAAAATCCTATCAACAACAAGTTTCATATCAGGAAAAAAATAGGGGTCGTGCAAACTCTTATAATCTGGATTTAAAAAAGCTTCAGCACTATGCTGACTTAAGATATTTCTGTTATACAAAAGCTGAAGGATAATATCACTATATCCCCAACCATCACCAAATCCGATTTCCTTAGATGGTTTATTTAACCAATTTTTATTCATATTAATACAAAAACTGCAAACCTATGGTAAACAAAATCATGGAAGCAATAACCATAACACTGACAACTATCCAGACGATTTTTATTAGTTTTTTCTTTTTTATCATATGTTTACTATTTTACCAAAGCTATCAAAAAAGACCAAGTATGTACTTAGTCTTTTTTTAATATTGCAGTAAAGGCTTCCTGTGGAATATCTACCTTACCCATGCCCATTTCTTTCATTTTCTTTTTTCCTTTTTTCTGTTTTTCTAATAACTTTCTTTTACGAGTTACATCTCCTCCATATAACTTAGCGGTTACGTCTTTTCTCATAGCGGAAATGCGGCTACTTGCAATGACTTTGCCACCACCTTTATTTTCTGGTTTATAATTTAAAACTGCTTGAATTTTTACCTCAAACATATGACGGGGTAAAATATCCTTCAGCTTATCCACAACTCTACGCGCATCAGAAACTGCAGTATCTCTATATACTATAGTAGATAAAGACTCTACTATATCTTCTGCAACCAAAATATCCAAGCGCTCAATCTGCGCTTCACGATAATCAGACAAGGCATAATTTAACGATGCATAACCAGAACTTACACTTTTTAATTTATCATAAAAATCCGTAACTACAGATGCAAGTGGCATATCATAATGCAAAATAACTCTCCCACCAAGCTTTTCATCTCCAATATACTCTGTATTTTTATACATGCCTCGTCTTGCGGATACTAACTGCATGATATTACCCATATAATCTCTTGGACTCACTATATCAACAGAAACCCATGGCTCTAGAACCTTCTCTCTCTGGGATGGGTCTGGTAATCCTTGTGGACTTTTAATAGTAATAACATCTCCATTAGTTTTATAAATTTCATAAGCAACAGAAGGTGCTGTAATCATCACATCTATATCAAATTCTCGCTTAATTCTTTCTACTATAATTTCTAAATGCAATAATCCTAAAAAACCAACACGAAAACCAACACCCAATGCTTCGCTTCTTTCTGGTTCAAAAGCTAAAGAAGAGTCTGATAAAGAAAGTTTTGCCATAGCTTCACGAAGTCCTTCAAACTCACTTCCATCTTTAGGAAAAATACCAGCATAAACCATTGGTTGTATATTTTTATAACCAGGCAAAGCTTGTGTATCTTTATTTTTTTGCGAAACAGTATCCCCTACTTTTAAATCACCTATTTCTTTAATCCCTGTTATAAAATAGCCAATTTCTCCAGTTCTAAGCTCTTTAGCTTTTGTCATCTTAGGTCTAAAATAACCAACCTCTAAAATTTCTCCAGAAGCACCTGTACCCAACATTTTAATTTGCATACCCGGAACTAAAACACCATCTATTACTCTAATATATGCGATTACACCTCTATAATCATCATAAATAGAATCAAAGATTAAAGCACGAAAGTTATTGTCTTTTTCTATTTTAGGCTCTGGAACACGTCGAATAATTTCCTCCAATAACTTATCCACACCCTCGCCCGTCTTACCAGAAACAGCTAAAATATCTTCTTTTTTACAACCTAAAAGTGCCATAACTTCTAAACTGACTTTTTCTACATCTGCATTCGGCAAATCTATTTTATTTAATACAGGAATAATTTCTAACCCCTGCTCCAATGCTAAATAAAGATTTGCTATTGTTTGAGCTTGTACACCCTGACTTGCATCAACCAACAGCACAGCACCCTCACAAGCTGCAAGAGATCTAGAAACCTCGTATGTAAAATCCACATGCCCAGGCGTATCAATTAAATTTAGAATATAAAAACTATTGGTCACCTGGTAACCAATACTATTGGTTACCAGGTGACCAATAGTATAATCCATCCTTACTGGCTGTAATTTTATAGTAATACCTCTTTCACGTTCAAGATCCATTTGATCTAACAACTGTTCTTTCATCTCTCTTTTTGCAATTGTAGAAGTTGTCTCTAAAAGACGGTCTGACAAAGTAGACTTTCCGTGATCAATATGTGCGATTATACAAAAATTACGAATATTGCTCATATAACTTTAATTTATAAATATTACTTACTATATATTATTATAGTAATATATAGATATAATTTATCTTAATTTAAGGTAAAAGTCAACTACAAATAATAAAAAATATTACCTTATAGCAATTTAATATACAGTAAACTATTTAAAAAGATTATTATTAAAACTATATTATATTTATGAGAAAAGATAAATGCTGTCAAAGCTGTGGAATGCCACTTACAAAAGATAAAAATAGAGGAGGTGCAGAAAAAAATAACTCAAAAAGTACTAAATATTGTAGTCATTGTTACCTTAAAGGTAAATTTACTTCTCCGGATATTTCTGTACAGGAAATGCAAAAAAAAGTATATAATAAATTAAAAGAATATCATTTCCCTAGTTTTTTGAGATATTTTTTATAAGACACATTCCTAACTTAGAAAGGTGGAAAAAGTAACTATACCCTTAAACATAATTTTAATAATAACATTAACATTTTACGTTACTTTTTTTGTTTTATGTAATAAGCATTGTAAATACAATAAAAACCATATATGATAATAATATACTATAAGCAATACAGTTATTGAAATAAAAAAAATAAATAATATGGCTCTAACAGATATTAAAAAACTATTAAAAGAAGGTGAAAAATATATCAAAAATCCAGACGTTATTATAGATGTCTTTGATATGACTTATGTTTGGGTTAGTAAATATCACTGTAAAATTACTGAATATACAGAAAAAGAGCAAATAAATATGCAAATTGCTGTTAATTCTCAATTAGTTAACGGTGATACTCGTACAATGGCATTAGAAGTAGGAATTCCCTATCAGCCATTTGAAAGAATGATGATCATAACCACAAAAACAGGTAAAAAGAAAATGTCTAATGTCCAAGGTATAGTTATAAATTTTAACGGACAACCATATATTATTGGTAAAATGAATAAACCTACTGATGCATAAAAAAATACAGTATCAATAAATACTACATATGGTTTATTATATTAAAAAATATGATTCTACTGATAAATAATAAGAGTGGATTGCTTCCAAAACTGGAAGATTTTTTAAATAAAAATAAAATTAATTATAAAACCATAGGACATGATGAAAAAATTAACTTTAAAAAACTAAACAATATCAAGGGTGTAATATTGTCAGGTGGTCCAGGAACTCCAAAGGGACCTCTTAATTTAAAAAATAATATTTATATTTTAAAAAATATTAAAGTACCAATACTTGGTATTTGTCTAGGGCATGAAATTATAGGATATAGATATGGTGCAAAATTTGCCAAGCTAAAAAACACACAAGAAAAAATAGAAAAGATTTTTATTATAAAAAATGATATAATATTTAAAGGATTAAAAAAAGAAGTTAATTTACGTGAAAGTCATGATTACCATTTAACAACTTGTCCTAAAAATTTTGAAATTTTAGCATACTCAGATACTTGCCCTATAGAAGCATTAAAACATAAAGTCCTACCCATCTGGACACTACAATCTCATCCAGAAGATTCTGGTAAAGATGGAGAAATAATGTTAAAAAATTTTTTGAAAATCTGTAAATAATAATTATGAAAAAAAATAAAAAAATTACTAAAAAGAAGAATATTGTAAAAGTACATCTCGCAGGACCTATGATTGTTGTTGCTAGTGGCATGGTTCTTCTTATGACTTTTATTTTTTTAATGGTCTTAGTAGGGATTATAAATAAATTATAAATATTTTTTTAATTAAAAAACACTCAAATTAGAGTGTTTTTTATTATATAAATTTGTTTAAAACCATTTTTTCTTTTTCATAACCAAAATTATAGTCATCGTAGTTGCAAATATTAGCCCAAACATCGCCCATACTAAATTAGAAGTACTTTGAAAAGGTAATTTAATATTCATACCATATATACTTGATAAAAGAGTCATGGGCATGATAGCAACAGAGATAATAGTAAGAGCTTTAATAATTTCGTTAGTTCTATGACTAATCAAAGACTCGTTTGTTTCGTATAATCCATCAATAGTATCTTTATAATTTGATAATCTTGTCCAAATTCTATTTAAATAATCTCTTACATCATCAAAATAAGGCTCATAAGCATCTTTAATAAAATCTTTTTTATCCATAGCTAAAGATGCAATAATCTCTCTTTGTGGGTCAACCATACGTCTAAACAATAATACATTACGACGTAATGCTGCTAATTCTTGGATATTTTGTCTCCCTGTATGACGATATACCCTCTCTTCAACTTTACTCAGTTTTGCAGAAATATTATCTGCAGCACCTTTCATCCTTAATCTAAATAAATCTTGTAAAATTTTAAATAACGTATAATCTACTCCTCTACCCAACCAATCACGCCTTAGACTGGTATTACCCTCTATTCTTTTAAATAAATCATCTAGCTCTTTTAAGCCACCATCATGTATAGTAACAATGTAATCTTTGCCAACAAAAACATCCAGTTCTTCTGGTTTTATATATAAAGAATTTTTTGAAAATACAGGTAAGTTAAAAATAGCAAAAAGATATTTTTTATAATTATCAAGCTTTGGATCATGAATATCAGCCTGGACATCTTCCAAATCTAAATGATGAAACTTAAAAAGTTTTTTTATTCTATTCATGATATTCTCATCAATATTATTTGCATGAGCCCATGTAAATCTACCTGATTTTATAATCTTTAGCATATCCTCCTATTTATTTTTCTTTTTTATCTTTTTTAAACTTTTTTTAAAAATATTATTACTCTTATCACCCTGCTCATGTCCAAATTCATATTTAAATAAATTATTTTTTACAGGACCAAATGTTAACATATGCAATTCACAAAAAATATATTTTAACATTACCTTAAACCTACCATCTCTATCCATTCTTCTTATTGATACTGGTATTTTTTTTGACAATAAAAGTCCAAACTTACCATATTTAACTGCACGCCTTACATAATCATGATCTTCTGCAAGTTTTATTTTTTCATCAAAACCGCCAACTTTTTTATGTATGTCTGATTTAATAAAAATACAAAATCCTGGAGCATGAGGTAAGACAGCCTCTAATAACTTAGCATAAGCATTAAAAAGCTCGTGCATAACATGGTCTATCTTTTTATCTGATATTGGCGATGGCATACAGGTAGCAATACCTAAATGCCTTTTATTAAACTCTTTAATTGTGGACGTCAAAAAAGACGCATCCTTTAATACAACATCTGCATCTAAAAATAATAAAATATCCCCCTTAGCTTTTTTGGCACCATTGTTTCTACCACGAGCAACTTCTCCGCCTTCTATAACCTTTGCGCCTAATTTTTCTGCTACTTCTCTAGTCTTATCTTTTGATTTTGCATCAGCAACGATAACCTCTTTATTCCTATAAGTCTGCTTTTTGATTGATCGCAAAAGCTTTGGCAATAATTTTTCCTCGTTATAAGTAGGAATGATGATAGATATTAAAGGATCCATATAAAAATATTATAACATAAAATAAAAATAAAGGGTAAGATATGTAGTATGTAGTAGTAGCATCCTCCTACCACCCCCCTCCGTCATCCCCGTGCAGACGGGGATCTCATGAAGAATTAAAACTTGAAACTCGTAACTTGAAACTCCGCACCACCTATTATCCCCACCCCCCCCTCCGTCATCCCCGTGCAGACGGGGATCTCATGAATTTCAGGAATAATTATTATCCCCTTACTGCTTACTACTTATTACCTACTCCTTGCTACATACTACCTTACCAGCTCATGTGTTTTTTTAAATATCTATTGCTCTAAATTGCACTTCGGAGTCGAATTCAAGCTCAAGATATTGACTTTTTCCTTAAATTAAGGTATATTTAAGCCATATGGAAAATAATAAAGACTTTAAATCTGGTTTTGCTGTTATCGTAGGTAGATCTAATGCGGGTAAATCTACATTATTAAACACATTAATAGGCACAAAACTAGCAATTACCTCAGACAAACCTCAAACAACACGCCATCAAATACAAGGCGTTCTTCATGACGAGCGTGGACAGGTAGTTTTTGTTGATACTCCTGGTATTTTTGCTAAAAAACACGATAAGCTAACACAAACATTAAATGAAAAAGCTAGAGATTCTATGCAAGATATTGACGTTATCTTATATATAGTAGACCCAACCCGTTCTATAGGTAATGAGGAACAGATAATGATAAGGATGTTAGAAGCGGTAAATATACCAAAAATATTAGTCATCAATAAAACAGATGTTTATAATCCAAAATATATAGAAGAATATCGCACACTAGCACAAGATTTTGACGATATGATAGAAATATCAGCATTAAAACCACAACATATACGTGGATTAATAAATCTAGTATTTGAATATTTAAAACCAGGTGAACTTATTTATCCACAGGGTCAGATAACTAATGTAGATAATAAATTTTGGTTTGCAGAAATAATTAGAGAAAAAATATTTAAACAGTTTGGTGAAGAAATCCCATACCATATAAATGTAGTAGTTGAAGATATGGAAACTCGTGATAATGGAATATTATATATAGTTGCCTTTATAGAAGTTAATGATGTTCGCTATAAAAAAATGGTTATTGGACATGGTGGAAGAAAAATCAAATCAATTGGCACAAGCGCAAGAACCGACTTAGAAAAAATTACAGGACAAAAAATATTTTTAGACTTAGAAGTTAGAGTTAATACCCGCTGGGTAGAACAACTTTAAGTCATTAAATCATACAGCTTTTGGCCTAATCATAAAATCATTAAATCAATAAAAATCCGGTGTAACCGGATTTTTTAATTATTACCTTGTAAGATAATTATAATGCAAACATGTAAAAAATAAGTAGTAAATAATATGTAGTATGAAGTAAGGAGTAAGGGGAGGAGAATAATTATGGTATTGTCCCTCCCCTTAGTTAAGGGGAGGATGGGGCTATCCCATAACACGCTTTCGTAACGAAATTTTATAATTTTGAGATAAAATTGCTGAATAAGTTTTGCGGTTTATCTGGAAGTTAAGCCAAAAAACTTTGAAGCGATTTTAGCCAAAATTATAAAATTGCAGTAGAAATGGTGTTATGGGATAGCCCCAATAGGTGGGGTTGTTAATTATCGCTCTGCGAGATAATTATAATGCAAGCATGTAAAAAATATTAGCAAAATTTAGTATTTATGAGAAGCGTTCTGTACTCAGAATTTTTGCGTTGTCTGAGTCCAAGCAAGCGTAGGACGAGTTCGCAAAAATAGCGAGGAATAAATATTAAATTTTACAATATTTTTTACCAGCTTGCGATTTT
>Ga0210057_1000572_pt1 | contig 60569 bp, 56 predicted proteins | sample CryGeyCG2114_010_2_FD_183968 | JGI IMG/M metagenome (GOLD analysis project Ga0210057, IMG submission 183968) | Groundwater microbial communities from aquifer - Crystal Geyser CG10_big_fil_rev_8/21/14_0.10 (SPAdes) (version 2) | ecosystem: Environmental > Aquatic > Deep subsurface > Groundwater ...
TTTCAGAAATACAACCTCCTCTTGTTTAAGTTTTAGCTTTCTCATTTTGTATACCTCTTTTATTTTTAAGTATATAAGAATGTGGACTGATTTATTAACTTTACTGAAAAATTAAATTGTCAAAGTACTAGTTTCCAGTACGGCACTCCTTTGGTTTCATCTCCTTCTTTTTTGAAGAGGTTAATCCAGATACAGGAATCGACGTAGTAGATTTTTTGTACCATACATGAATTGTGGAGAAGTTCTGCTTAATAAAATTAACCTAGATAAACACGCAGTAATTAGACATAATCATAGTTAGGTGAGCAGGCAAATAAGAATTCTTATAGTGGGGTAACGCCCCCTTTAGCGTTTGGGCGTTATTTCTGACAAACGTACTGATAGAATTATGTATCTGGATAAAAATCTTTTTTGTAATCTGAATAAACTCAAAAAACAATTTCAATAAAGACACAAAAGTGGAGGAACTCAGCAATATTTAAATACTATTCAATATTAAATCTCAATATGTGGTGGTAGATGGTTGAATTATTCAAATCTAGTAAACAAGAAACTCCTACAGATAGGATTCTGCAATTAAAGAAACAAGGATTAGATAACGATCAAATTATACAAACATTGCAAAGAGAAGGATTCAAATCTTCACAGATATTCGATGCGATACAAAATGCTGAGATGAGGGAAAGTATTGAAGGACCAACTTCTCTTGAGGGGGGTTTTTCTACACAAAATCCATTACCCCTCCCAATCTCTGGAGATCTCCCCCCTCCTCCTGGTAGAAATTATTCAAATAATAATATAGATATTTCTAAGATAGAAGAGGTTGCAGAAGCTATTATTGATGAGAAATGGCAGACTCTTGTTGAGAGTGTACATAAGATTGTTGAATGGAAGGAAAGGTTAGAAACCCATCTTGTTGAACTTGAGAAGAGAGTTAATGAAATACATAAAAGTCTGGTTCATGTTGATGAAGCAACCTCTCACAAATTAGAAGGTTATGATAAATCTTTATCGGAAGTTAAAGCAGATGTTACCGCGATGAACAAAGTTCTTAAGAAAGTTCTTCCTGATTTACTAGAGAAGACACGCAAAGGTGAAGATGAAGAAGAGCTTGATGATATTGCTCATGAAGAGGATGGAGAAAGAAAACAAAATAGTGTTGAAAACAAACATAATGATGAAATGTTCTCAGGCACAAATATGAGCATTGATGATATAGAATAGGATTCTTTTCTCAAAATTATAATCTCACTTTCTAAATTAGAATGATTACTCAATTATTTTAAAGCTAATTGCTCAAGAGTATATGTTATTAATACTTAATAATTGCAGATTTAATGTGTTATTAGTTATTAATAACCAATAACTTTATATATCTTGCTTGTTTTTACACAAATATGAGCTTAGCATCCAAGATTTATTTTAGAATTGCCCAAGAATCAGAACAATTAATGGAGAAAGAAAAAGATGAAAGTAAAAAGAAAGAGTTTAGAAAAGTCACAGGGCAGAATTATTTTTATTCTGGAATTGAAGCAATAGAATCAGTCTTGAAAAAAGCAGGGGTGAATATCTATTCTATTAACAATCACCAAGATAGATTAAATTTAGTAAAAAAGAATAACAATCTATTCAAGAACCCATCAAATTTAATATTAAAGTTTGAGATTATGATTAACTATAATTATAGAAGACAGGTTGCATACAAAGGAGAGAATGGGAACAAGTTTATGATTGTAAAGGAGTTTGCACAAATTTGTCAAAATGAAATCTAAGACTTACGCGCAAAAGAAGTTATGTGAAATTGATATAAAGGAAACTTTAGAAAAACAAGCTAATTTAATAATCTCCTCGCTCAGAAAAGAATTACAGAAAATCAAAGAGATAAATTCTGTTGTTTTGTTTGGTTCTTTCGCACGTGGAGATTATTCTTTAAAAAGTTCTGATATAGATATTATGGTTTTCTTAGATAGAGAACAGAAAGATGCAAAAATAGAAGCAAAAGTTCTTAACGAAGTTATTAAAATAAATCTTGATAAAGAAATTACTATCCATACTTTATTTCAATATAAAAAAATAGAAGATGAAGATAAAAGTTTGATGTTAACTATCTCTACAGAAGGCAAAGTTCTATTTGCAAGAAAGTCTATTGTTATCTCACAGAATTTATTGGGATTAAAGGATTATTATTTAATTCACTTTGATACAACAAACACCTCTCAAGTTACAAAAAATAAACTACAAAGATTTTTGTATGGATATAAAGTTAAAGATAAAAAATACAATGGGATAATTGATGGAGAAACTGTTTTTTGTGCTGGAAGAAGTGCTGTTTTAATTCCTCAAAATATGCTCAGAAAAATACAATTATTCTCTAAAAATATTGGAGTAAATGCAATTCAGAAAGGTAAGTTTTATAGATGATTTCATTTGTGATATAACTAATTTTTCTCTCCCTTCTTCTCTTTCCCATAAGCTAATGTTCTTATTGCAAACATTGCAATCAATAATAGTGCAAACAATCCTACAACTTTTGGATGGAACGCAACATTAATGATGTTCTGATTGAAATCTTCTGTTTCGCCTTGAGAAGCATTTAATTGAGTTTGTGAGGAAGGTTGTTCTCTTACTTTTAATAAATCAGGACCGAGAACTATCCCTGCACTTCCTAAAACAATTAAGATTACTAATACTAAAATTATCCAATGTGGAGCATCCCAATCTCTATTCATTACATTTTTCATACTATCTTCGCTAACTCCAGTAAATCTAAACACTACGATGAAAAACATGATGAACATGAATAATACAACAAACCACGGTGATGCTGTGGTTATTAATTGGACTGCGGAATCGGAGAGTAACGTCATCGCCGCCAATGCCAAAGCGATTATTGCATTAATCCCTTTATCTTCAGAGACTATTTTTAATTTTAGTAAGAGTGCATAAGAACCGATGAACACCAATAGAAATGGAAAGATTACTTGAAAGTGTTGCAGTAATCCAATATCTAGAAATGTTGCCATATTATTTTGAATAAATTATTAGTATTTTAATTTGTTTATGATTTAGGAGGGTTTTTATCTCCTTCCCACCAAGCATCAAATGTATCTTTGAATGGGTTTGTTTTTGGTGTACCTGTTTTACTAGTCTGAGGAGGTTCTTTGACAACTAACCATAACACTACCGCAAAAACCAAGATAAGTATAATCCCAAACATATTATTAGGATTGTTTAACCCAAGACTTCTATAAATCGTACTGTTTCTGTCTCCCCACAATCCCGAGGCTGAACCGAAAGTATACCCCACAATAACAACTGCTGCGATAACTACCCAACTTGAGAGAGGCCATTTCATAACTTTGATATTTGCACCAAATAATCCTAAGATTAACATAAACATTAAGATTGCGACTATCCAAATAGAGATTGTAGGTAATGAATTATTAATTATCTCAACAGCATCAGGGAATGTTCTTGAACCTATCCTTAGAACACCATCTGCCCTATCACCTTTCCCCCAAACTACGTGAGGAATAACAATTAATAATGAAACTACAAATGCTATGATTGCATTATATTTTCTTCCTTCTGACTCATTATTGCTTAGAACCTTAGTCTTTTGCAATGCTGCAAACAATATTGTGAAAAATAGTAGAAATGGTAGAATTACATCAAGAAATCCCATTCTTTCAAGATCTCTAATAAAATTTTCCGCACTAAAAACCATAATCCACCTCTTTTTATAGGAATACAGTTATTAGATATATAAAGGTTTCGAACATCTCAAAAAGTTGGTGATTTTGATGAATTTTGGATTAGGTGAATATTTTATTAGATTTAATCTCACATTCTAAACTAAATTATAGATATAAAAATCTAAATAAGAATTGGAGAGAGAAGTTAGAAGATTGTTATGAAAGAGAAAAAAAGATAGGTACAAATTGTACATCCCCTTTCAAAACCACATACTCTTAACAATAAACACAATAAAAATTAAGAGTAAAACAAATATTCCTGTTTCGGTCCAAGAATTAACTCTCATAAATCCCTTTACACTTATTCTGAGAGGATAGAATGGCATGATTCCTTCTAAAGTTATCAAATCGCCTAAAAGATGAGAACAATATCCAATAAGTAAAGGGATAGCTATCAAATCTAATTTGAAATAGAGAAAAGGGAGAGTGAATAAAGCAACCCCAAATATAGAATGAAAGAATCCTCTATGCTTAAATAGTTTACTTATTATTTTAACTTTTCTCCCCAACTTAGAATCTGGATGATCTATATCTGGTAATAATGAAGCAAACAAAACTATTGCGAAGAATATTATTGGCTGACTTGGTTTTAATATAGGTATTAGTAATAATCCAATCAATCCCCCAAATGCAAGATGAGTCTTCCACATCATTCTAGAATAATATAAGGACACTTTTATTTAAAAAACATTCTCTTCCAAAACATCCTCTTCTTGTACAGCCTGTTTTTCTTCGTTTCTGGATTCTCCAGTATCCCTTTCAGAAGAAACGTCAGAAGATAAATTAATATGTTCTTTTTTCGCTTCTCTCACATTCAATTCCAGATTACCAGTCATTGAATTCTTCTTCACTGTACCTCTGAATCTAAATATACTCCCAAGAACTTCGTTCTTCATAGAATCAAACATATCGGGAGCTGTTTGTATAACTTCCAAACTTCCAAATAAAGAATCTGCCACTTCTCTCCAGCATGATGCTCTCATAGTCCCAGAACCGTCATCTAGTAATAAATTAACTACGTGAGAATATAATGGTTCCACTTCTCCATGTTCCCCACACACATATTTCCCCATATCTTGAGAAACTCTTTTCTTACACGTAGGACATTGTTCAAAAAATGCCGGATCGAATACATTAACAACATGACACAATAATTCTACAAAATTGTCATTCTCTGATAATTCCCCTATCTTCTTAGATTCTGTCTTTCTCTCCCCAACATCCACCCCAGGAGGGTTTATAGAGATATTAGATTTGTCATTTAGATGTAATTCTCTGAAACCGTTATTATTCAACCTTACGTATGAAGATTTGATTTTTACTATATCACCAACATTAAACTCTTGCATTTTGTGGGTTATATCGTTCCATGCGGTTAGTCTTATAGCTCCAGTTTCATCTTCAATAGTAAAACTCCCTACCTTTCCGTGCCGTGCACCAGAAGTAAATTCTCTCACATCAAATTTGTTAGAAACCCTCCCAATAACATCAACATTCCTCATCCCATCTCTTATATCCTTAACTTTAACAATCCCTCCTGAAATTTGAAATAATTGTACTCCCAATTCATTGGCTACAATATGTCCTGCCCCACCCTCTGAAATTAATCCAGAAAGTGATTCCATCTTTTGTTGGATTTTAGTTTTTATTTCAGCTTCTGTGAGCCCACTATTAGAAACTAGCTTAGAAATTATCTCTTCAATTGTCAGATTTATCATTTTACCCCCCTATAGAATAAAATCATCTTCATTTAAAAGGTTTACTAATAGATTTTTAGGTAATTTAAAATAATATATTTAAAGAAATAATAAAAATAAACAAATTGAAAAATATTAATCTATACAGAATGTTGCAATATTATTTGTTGCATCAATTTCTGCAACAATCACATTACTACCATCTGGAAGAGCTTCGCTATTTCCTTTACTAATTCTAGATGTGAATCCTCCATTAATTAGAAACTCCACTGAAGTTGAATCTACATACGATACTTCTACATCATAAAGGTTGTTATGAACAGTATAAATCTGTTGTTGACCTAAAATTAAATCATATTGTGGTGAACATAAACTTATACCACTTGTATCCATACAAAAAGAAGCTTGATTATTTATAGAGTCAATATCTGAAACTGTTACTTTTGCTCCGTTTCCTAAAATATAATTAGAACCTTTGGTAAGTTTAGATGTTTTTTCTCCATTTATTAAAAATTCTACATCACTAGAACTAATGTATGTAGCTTCTACATCATAAACTTTACCATCAATAGTATACATAGTTGGTTGCCCTCCATCTATATCATAGCTAGGAGTACATACATTTACATTAGTTACATCCATACAGAAAGAAGCTTGATTATTTGTAGAGTCGATATCTGAAACTGTTATTTTGCTCCCATCTGGTAATATTTCACTATTCCCTTTACTAATTCTAGATGTAGTTCCACCGTTGATTAAAAATTTTGTAGAAGTAGAATCTATGTATGAAAGTTCTATATCATACATCCAATTACTAAATGTGTATGTTTTTTGTTGCCCTAAATCCAAATTATATTCTGGAGAACATATTTTGGGAGAAGGAACAATTTTAGGTTGAGAATTTATTGTTGTAGAAACATTACTTGTACTTGAAGAACTATTTTGTGGAGGAGTCCCAGTATTTATAGTAGAAACGTTACTTGCGGAGCTATTTATAACATTACTTGTACTTGAAGAAATATTTTGTGGAGGAACTCCAGTCTTTATTGTACAAACTGGGTTTAGTGAAGAATCTAACCATACAGTTAGAATAAGATTTGTTGTTGAATCTATTATGTCTGCCTTGTAATATTCTTCTACTTTCATCTGAGAACCACAATCTTGCCTTATCTGTAAAATGGTTTGATTCACATAATTTGTATCATAATATATTACTTTAATATTTGCATTGGGATATTGAGAAAAAAACTGTTGAACTGCTGGGAGTTGTTGTACTACATTTGTTACATTTTGTCCAGAACCACCAGTACAAGCCGAAACTAAAAAAATTAATATTAATAGCGATAGAGAAAGCACAATACATTTATTTTTGAAGATATTTCTTATAATCATTTATATCTAAAACAACAGTTAATATAAAAACCTTTGTAAAAATTTTTAGAAATCTCTAAACTCTGGAACTTCTTTGCTTAACAAATCCCAATATTTAGTAGGATTAGTTATATAATCATCAACTACAAATTTTCTACCATCTCTATTGGCAATTCTTTTTATAATCTCTGCCCCTTTATATCTAAAGAATTGGTTTTTTTCTGCTATTTCTCTTTCTAAATCATCTCTACTTATTCCCAATATAGATAAATTTTCCTCAACCCAACTATAAAACAACCCATGAACAATTGCTTCCTCAGTAATCATGGCTAATTTTTTTGCTCTATTAAAATTTGTTTGTTCTGAATATCCTTTAAAATTGATTAGATTTGTAATAAATCCAACATCCGATATCTCTCTATGTAATGGTTCAGTGTATAATCCAGAACATAAATTTATTCTAATATCATTTGCATTAACAAAAATATCTCCTTTTGATTCTACAATTTCTCCATTAATAAGAGAAGTATCTGAAAAATTTACACCACTAGCTACAAAATTAAGATCAAAATTAATAGGCCTAATAGACCCATCATCATGAACAGCATCAGCTTGAAGAGTGGCTTCTGACCCTAAAGAATCAACAAGATATATTAAAGGATAATCTCTTTCTTTTAATTGAGAGATAGATATTAAAGTTCTAATTTCATAAGAATGATTGACTCCTATATTTTCAAAATCTTTTTTTATATTATCAAAAATAGGAGTAAAATAATCAACATTAACAGTTCTCTCAACACATTGCACAAAGTCTTTTCCATTTACTTCTTTAAATTTGAGATCAACTATCTTCTTTTCTAGACTTTGATTAACTCTTTCAATTTCTTTTAAGATACCCTTTTCTGCATCCCTAACTAATTCAGAATCATATTCTTTTTCACTGATTAGATATATTTTCCCATCCAACCCCTCATCATAATAAGAAGATTCTGATCTTGTTGATATTTCTTGTTCTCTATATTCTGGAGCTCTATGAAAACATTCTCTGGTACCAAACCCAAATAATTCAGTTAACATAAAACCCCCTAGAATAGCTCCAGCTAGTAGTTTAGTGCTACGGGAAAACTTGTTAACTTTTTTTGACATAAATATACTTTAGAAGAGGAGTATTTAAGGGTTATTACTTTAATTCCTTAATAATAATAAAGAAGAGCAATACCTCATCTCACCCCTTTTCTTAAAAGAAGAATTTATTGTTCTAATTTAATAAATAATCAATCTAATAATTCTATCTTCTGTGCTTGATCCTCACAAATAATAGTTTCTGAAAGAAGATTTGGGCTTGTTGATGAATTTTCATCTATCATTATTTGTGAACACATAAGACATGCTTTTTCTTGAGGATATAAAGGAATTTGTTCTGGATTTGGGAGGCTTTGTGGGATTTTACATCCAAATCCATCATGTAAATCCGTAGCTCCATATAGATGTAATAATTCATGCAATATAGTTTGTACTCCTTCAATTGAATACGAAAATGTAACAAATGCTTCGGTTCTGTACGCATGACTGTGAAAAGGAAATGTTCCTGAGAAATCCTCAAAATATACATAAATTATAGCATCATAATTACTAACTTCCACACCTGAAGAAAGTAATGCCTTTCTAAATGTAGGTAAAATCTCAGAAGTAACTTTATAACCATATGCCAATCTATTAACAATAATAGGTTCTACCGTTTCAAAATCTACTATGAAATCTTTATCATATCTTTTGCCTTCTTTAGTAAAAAAATCGGATAGAGAATAAAAAGAAGGATATTCATCTGTTGGATTTGGATTATTGAATTCTTTGATTGGATTCGTATAATCGCAGATTGCTCCTGGATACTGTTGACCTTCTGTGCCAACTCCAAAACAACCATCATCATTGCAACATCTCCACCAATCCATTGAATAATCTTTTGGTTTAAGTTGAACAATTAATACCTTTGCTGGTTTATCAACTGACAAATTTCCATGCGGACAATATTGTAAAGTACACCTTATAGGAGGATCTTGGCAGTATGGCTCTTCTTTTATTTCAAAACAAGGATCATTGTTATAATCTCCGCAAACATACGCAACTCCATTATTGCATTTAGGCTCTTTCCCCCCCTCACATTCATCTATACATACATCTCTACATATCCCTCTTTCACTACATCCACCAACACATGGTGTTTCTCCCCATTCCAAACATTCATCCATATCATAATTAAATCCACAAAGTAATGCTTGTCCATCTCTACATCCATTTGCACCTAGTTCTGAGCATTCATCAATACATTTATTTTCTTCTTGAATAGAAATGCTCTCTTCAGTGATAAACTGACAAGATGTCAAAGTTAAAATAAAAACAATTAATAGTAGAGATAATGTCCATATTTTACTGTTTCCTCTAGAGAGATTAATAAATAATTTATAATAAATATATCTCCCCAAATATGTCAAGTTCTTCATCGTTATTATTAATTACTCCCCCCAACATTCCCACTATAATCAATAGGAACAATCTTTGCTTTGAATCCAGCATTTACAACATAGCTTAGATTTTCGCCATATCTAATTTCTCTTCCAACTATAGCACTTGGAGAGCTTTCCAATGAGGCGAATGGAAGATTTTCTTTTGCGATAAATATTAAGTATTCTTTAACATCCCCCGAAATAGAAGGTTGCCATGTATAATTCGTTCTTCCATCTTCCAATTTTGTCTCTGTTGATGTAATTGATTTAGGTTTAGATTTATCATCGACATAAGCTTGGAAGTGAAGTTTATGTTTTCCGTCTATCAAGCATAAATTAACTGTTCTATCATTCAACCTACATAATGGCAAGTTTGGATGAAGATTATCATTGTTCTCCAGATGTAACATCTCATCAGACTTATACAATGGCAAGGTTTGTTCGGTATCTGTATCAAAAGGTAATTCTAAATCATAAGTTTGGTTGTTGAATGTAACTTGATGTATTACTCCCCCATCTATTTGTTTATTATTTTCTATTTTATACTCTGAATAATTACCGCCCAATTGACATTCACAAAAGTTATCATAAGAATGTGCACAATTATTATATTCTTGCACAAAATTAAACAATTCATCTCCACATTGTTCGCCATACTGCCATATTAAATGAGTATCTCTATTTGCGTTATTACTCTCTTGTGCCCCTTTATTTATTTCTGTCAAGATATTATTAACACATTCATCGAAGAGATGTTCATTTTTCAAATTTATATCCTCGTATTGGAAACATTCTGAATTTATTTTATTTATTACTTCAGCTGCCCTATGATTAAACATAGATTGAGGAAGTTTTTGAGAGAAACTTATACTGAATTCATATCCTTCTTTATCATCAAATGATTGATATCCTAAAGGAGAACCTATTAATTTATTCTCATCATGATTTATGTATAAATCGCCAAGAGAATATTCATTTATACTAAAATCATAGAGATTAAATTTATTTAATTTAGAATTGAATATCAGTAAAAATTCTAATAAGAAAGATTCTTCTACCTCTCTCTTTAACGGCACACAAATCTTGGATTCGTTCTTCCATAACATTAACCCATCTTGTTCTCCACATCCAATCCCAAAAGAATCCTTATACAATAATCCTATCACATTGTTAGTCGTGGTTCTTGCCGATTCGTCTAGATATAATAAAACATTTTCTCTCATAGAGTATTGAGTTATAAAATCTATATTCTTCTCTGAAACTTCTACAGGCAATCTTCCTTTCAGATGCCCCATTGCAATTAATCCTGCAATAAGGACCAAGACAGTAATAACCACCATAAGAACCCCAGGGGATTGTGCTTTTTTATTTTTTATTATCGTCATTGGAACACCCAAAATGTAATGTATAAACTCTCCTCTGCTTCTAGAGGAAGTTGAAGATTAGCTTCCCTATACCCTCCACCAAGATTTCTATTTATTGAGTCCAAATTTAGCAAAGGAATTGATTTTTTAGCTTCTTCAAAATTGTTTCCTTTGTAAAATCTCATCCTCCAATGAGACCCCCCCACATCATTTAATATCTCTTTAGATTGAGATTCTAATTGTTCTTGGATTTTGTCATGAATATTTTTATTGCCCTCATCAACTAATTCGTAAATAACATCACTAACTAATTTTTTCTCTCCGTTTATGGTAACATAACTCCCCACATAATTTCTTAATATTATCTCATAATCGTTATCAAACCCTTGCCCAATAATCTCTTTCTCTAGACTAAGTCCTTGTAATGAATATATCATGTAAAAGACAATGAATATAATCAAGTAAGCTATTACCGCGATTGGGAGTGAGATAGAATTAGGGATTGCTCCTTTTTTGTTATTTATTATGTTTATTTTGTGTATCATATCTTGTGTATTACATTATTTTTATTTATCTCGGCACAACTATCTCTATCCTTAACAATCCATTATGTTCCCCATTAATAACTATGGGGATAGTTTTATCTAATTTGTTTGGGCTTCCAACCCCAGAAAATCCTGACTTGATATCTAATCTTGTAAACCAATCCTCATTCCAATAGATAACATCCCCCTCCTCAGTATCATTATTAATAAGTGTAAGTTTTGCAGATGGGAGTTCTGTCCTCTCACTCACATCCACAAAATTAAGCATTGAATCTAATTTGGAAGATTTAAATCTGGCCATATCAATACGTCCATGATAAGATCGACCAATATCATAATCATAATAGAAGATATTATCTTCTGAATAAAGTATCGCATTATAATATGTGCTTAGCTCAGTGGAAGAAGTGTCCACGACTAAAGAGATTGAAGTTCTAACTAAAAAAACAATCGACACCATAAGCACTACAATGAATACAAGATAAACTATTGCGTATATCTCATTAAATCCCTGTGCTTTTTTGTTATTTATTATTTTCATTTTTTAATCCAAAAATCTATTAATTGATGATATGAATTTTTGAGTATCTAAATCATCAACTAAAATCAATACCATGATCTCAGAATCTATATTGATTCCTAAATCTTTCTGTACAACATCTATATCTAATTCCGAATTAAACGCACAACCTAACTTTTTTGAATGTTTAAGAGGAGTTCCTAATAATATCTTTGGGTTATCTTTCTCATTTTCTTCCACAATTATAACTAAATCAAATATTTTTTTATGTTTATCACCATATATACTATCAAGAAGATCTATTGTTGTCTTTGTCCCAAACACCGAAGAGATTGAGTTAAGTTTTTCAAGAGTTTCGTTTGATGATGTTAAAATGAGTAACTTAGTATCTTGTCTAGTTTTAGAGAATTTATATTGAGAATAAACATCACATTCATCTATATCTGAATTAGGACTAACTCTAAAAACCTTCCCAAAATTAATCATACACAAATCATTGATATATGTGTTCGTATCTAATTTATGATCTGATGGAAAAGGATGTAAATATTTTGATGGGGTTGGGAAACCAGTAATTTTTCCTGTTTTTACCATAGATGCAACATCCACAGTTTTTTCATTATAATATATCTGGAAATCTATATCTGATTTAGAATTAAAACAATAACTCACAATAGAAGCTTGAGATAACATTGTTGTGGACAGGTAAGCCAAATTCCTCACCATATAATCTTGCGCAACTTCGGCTCCAGAACCAGCACGTACAACGAAAGCCAACCACCCCACACCAATAATCAGTATCACTATCATAAAAGCTATTGTCCACTGAAAGTCTGAGATTGCTTTTCTATTCATATTAATTGTTACGCGTTATTGCCCCTTGGAATGCTTTGATCTTTGCTAGATTTTCTTCTGTCATGAATGCTTCGCATGGTTTTGCGTCGCGAGTTAATTTTTCAGGTCTGTTATAGATTCTTATCCCATAATCCCCAAGCTCTCCTGTCTTTTCTATTGATAAAAATTCCACCCCTCCATCAGAACCATAGTATACAAGAGGAGAAGTATCTCCAGATTGAGATATATAATCAAAACTCCCCACACCCTCATAATCTTTTAAATCTATTAAACTCCCTCCTGAACAATCTTCTTTCCCTACATACGATCCAACATCACACAAAAGCAGACACGATTTGAGCATATGACATTTATCAGGACGATTTATTTTCGTGTTTATAATCAATCCTCCCCTTTCTATTATTGATTGTCCTTTATTGAACCCTACAAGAGCTTCATTATCTTCTAAACCAAAAGAAATATGGCACACTGTGGCGTTAGGGTTTTCTACTAAAGTATCAATTCCGAGAGCTAATGTTTTGAAACTAGCCATACTTCCTTGTGTTGAACTGGTTAATCCTATAATTCTAGAAACCAAAACTAACAACAGTATAATTCCAATTAATGCGATAATAGTATAGATAATTGTATTGAGGGTGAGTCTTGTTTGACCTTTTCTTGATAACCACATTTTCTACTCATCTTTACACTTTTCTTCTGAACATTTCTGATAACATTGTTGATATTCTGGAGAATCTTGATCATATTGGTTACATTCTACACATTTTATATTTTTACAAGTAAACTCATCAACCCCTTTATCCCCTTCATTTGCTCCTCTGAAAAGAAAAACTGCAAGAATTATGAGTACTACAAGTGCTAATGCAGTTATAATCACAGTATTTATTGCAAGGCTCTGTCCTCTAGAATTAATCATACATCTATCAACCATAATAAAGAAAAAGAAAAAAGAAGTATATAAATATTGCCTAAATATTTACGACTATTTATTTAAAGGCGAAGTTTCAGTCACACAACATCTTTGAATATCTGAACAAGATAGTTGATCATCAGTATTTACTGGATAAATACCAGAACAATCAGTTCCATACTCTACACATTGACCTTGATTCGCAACATTACATTTATCTTTTCCTGCGATTTCATCACCTAATGGATTTGTCCCTCTTAAAAACAATGCAACCAGAACTACCAATACAATCAGTGCTATCGCTGCAATAATAATCGTATTAACAGAAAGTTCTTGTCCTTTTTTATGTTTACTTAATTTACTCAACATCATTTTCACCTCTTTTTCCCCGCTATCATACAGGAATTTTATCATTTAGATTCTGATTCAATAGTATTTGATCAAGAGATATATAAATATTCCCATGATTTTGACTAATTTTTAATTTAGCTCCCAAATTATCTTTTATAGTTTGATTGAAAAAATTCTCGGAATCTTTATCAGCTTCATAAATTTTGGAGAACACAGCAAAACCAATAACAGCAAGTACTAATAATCCTAGTATCAATGCCACTATTACTTGCTGTGTTTCCATATCATATACACCTCTTTTCCCCCTACCCATTACCGAACAAATTATTGTCCCACAAGTTATTAAGGAATGTAAATTTACCTGTTATGATAAAAAATAAGATAAGTAATGTTGCTAATAAGATTATTATAGATATCACAGTCTTGACAGAAATATCTCCTCTTTTGTTACATTTCCATTCCATCTTTGTTAAGTTAGTCATATTTGTATTTAAGTCTTTTCTATTTTTGTAAAATCTGTTTCGGAAATGATGGTAATGTTAATGATAAATAATGATGGTAATAATAAGTGAAATAACAATCTAAGAAGATAGTTTGTATTTATTATTCTTTAGATATACTCATCATCTTCATTCCTGCAAATTCACACAAACTCTCTCAAGTTCTTCTTTCTCATAAGGAACGATTAACATATACGAATTCCATTGCCCTCCAACTTCTTTCCCAAACATAAATGCAAGACTCCCATAAAAAATAGTCCCTGCAAAATTGCTAGAAAGTGCTTGTTTGAAAAGGTATGTTTTCTTAAAATAGCTTGGATCTTTGGTATAAACAAAGAGAGAGACATAAGATTTGGAAGTATCGATCTCAACATCTCTTACTTCTCTATTGATTTCTTGTAATTGTTCTCCATCATTAACTAATGTTCCAGATAAATAAGAAATATAAGCTCTGCCATTTTTATCATACTTTTTAGATACATTATTATTAGTCAAATATTTACCAAACCCATCAATCGTATCAATATTCTCAAATTCATAAACTTCGCATACATTACAGTATTCAACTATATCATCAGAGAATCTATCCGAAATCCCTGGGTCGTGTTCAAATAATAACAATTTCTCTTCGCCGAATTTGTTCCAACAACTAGAAGCCCCTTCCGCAATGCGTTTCTTTATCTTCTCTGGTTCATTCTTCTTAAAAGTCACATAATTTGTAGAACATTTTATAGCGCTTGGATCCCAATTATCAAACGTTGTGGCAAATAATATAGATGATTTACACTCAGCACTCTCTGGGATGGAGGTATATCCCGAAGTGACTTGATTATAAAATAGATATATTAAGAATAAAACAACTAATGATAATAAGAATATTATCACAAATCTATACGAATATGATTGTGCTTTGTTTTCCATTTTAATATAATTTATCACAACTATCCCCTACTGCTTGCGAAGGGATTATTGCAAAAGCCGACATATACCCTTCTTTTTTTTGATGATCTTGTACAAAAAAATAATCATAAGATTTTGATGCTGAAAAATAACGCGATTCTCCTTGATATTCTCCAATCGCAGAATCTATATCTGTTGCTATAAGATAAGTAGTTCCACCAGCAGCAGTGCCTAGCCCAATCCCTCCTACCAAACAACCAATTATCCCCCCAGGAATAGCTCCTATCCCTCCAGCAACTCCTCCTAGAGTCCCCCCAATAGCAGCCCCTTCGGCACATCCGTACGCCGCACCAACAGTAAACGCAGTCTTTCCAGATTCGGCTGCCCAATTAACCAATGAGTTCTGTTGACCCATCCCAAAAATTATTGAATAATCAACAGGATATGTGTCTTTCTCCAAGGCTAGCGGAGGGAATTCAGTAGTAAAACCTAACATTTCATTATATGGTTTATTTATATTAAACGATTCTTTTGAATTGTAATTATTGTTCCACATATAAGAAGACAGATCAACAGATTCCATCCTAGACACTATTTCTTCATCAAAAGTTACCTCAGAGCAAATCACACATCTCACATGATCTCCAAAATCTGCATAATCCCCAAAAGGATTAACTTGTCCCTCACTGAACTGCCATGCACATCCAGCGAGCTCATCTGAGATGATTTTTGCAACTTCTTCCTCTGATTGTGTTTGAACTCTTAATAATCTCCCATTAACCTCTTTTTTATCTTTCCCATATCTAATATCAACAACGCGAGTATCACACCCTTTCAAACTAATCGGACTATCCGTCCCCAAAATAATTGAAGATCCCGCAGCAATTACAGAAGTTCTACATAAAGATCTATCAGAAGAGAGAGAAACATCTTTGTATGCTTTTGTCATGAACAAAGTTATTAATATCCCGGCTGCTAAAACAAGGATTATGATAACTAGATATTCCATTGGAAGAGTCTCTCCTTTCTTATGCTTAAATAGTTTATTTGTTTTTTTCATTTGATATCTTTTCACTGGATTTCTGTTTTTATTTTATTTGTTTATTTTATTTGTTTATTTTATTTGTTTATTTTATTTGTTTATTTTATTTGTTTATTTTATTTGTTTATTTTATTTGTTTATTTTATTTGTTTATTTTATTTGTTTATTTTATTTGTTTATTTTATTTGTTTATTTTATTTGTTTATTTTATTTGTTTGTTTTATTTGTTTTATCTATCATCGGAGTTCTATCAAATATTGACTATAATCTTCACCACTGCAATTATAAAAATTATTATTGCAACAATAGTTACTATGAACAAAATCAAATCTTTCAATGCCAACTCTCCATTCTTTGATTTTATCAGTTTGTTTATTTTTATCATATTCTCTTATTTATATTTTATTTGTTACTGTTTATTATATTTATACTTTATTGGTTTTTATCCCAAAATTATATCAATACTATATTTATTGTATATCACATAATGTTAGTGTAATAAATAACTTTCCTCCACTATAACTCAATGGTTGAACTTTTGTGACTTGTTCTCCCATACACTGAGAGGGGATAATCTCAATACTTGGTTCTTGACTAAACTCAGTCTCTAATAAAAATGAATAATCAAATTGTTGCGATAGAGATTCGTGTAACATTAAAGAAATAACATCATTCGCATAATCGCAAGGAGAGTCTCCTGAAGCAGAACGGCAACTGTTACCTACCCAATTATTCGTCCACGCGCATTGTTCTATAATCTGACTTACCGTCAAATCTCTACATAAAGTGTTTGTCTGTAATATGGAAGAGATTGTATTAGAAGTGTGCAGATTTTTATCCAAGCTTGACGAAAAATCACCTCCATTCTCTCTCATAGAAAAAAAGAGTATGAATGAAATGGCAACTATAAATATCAATACAATAACCACAAGCCCCATAAAATCTGATTGACCTTTTGATTTACATTTATCCATAATACCATACCTCTAATATCCCAAAAACATTTTTTCCTATTGAGTTAAGATTATCGCTTGGTTCGTGTATAGTTATAGGAATGAAAAATGGTCGAACGAAATCTATCTCTTCGGTATTTTCTGGAGAATTGTCATAAACCGTCCAATTTTTTTGTGAAGGGTATATCTCCTTAATTATTATCTTTGATTCTCCAAACCGAGAAATATAAACTAATCGTGCATCTTCATCTGAAGAGATAACATTATATAGGGCTTGTATTTTATATGAATCTAAATTATTAATTCCCCCCACCCCTTGTTGTGAGGAATGAAGTTCTGGGAGATTAGATACTGTAAGAGCAAGTTCTCCAGACAAAATATCCATAGTATTAATCAAATTTCTCTCAGATTGAGAATTGGAATACGCAACATAAAATATCATGGCTAATGCTAATAGTATGAAGAATACAAACAATACTAAAATTGTTTCCATAGTTTGGATTTGTGCTTTCTTATCCATATTAATAAAGTAGAGGACAACCTTGCCCTTCGATAATATTATTTTGTTGCTTCAATTTATCAAAATTATTTAATAGTTTGGGGAAATCAATTTGCGCCCAATTTGAAGGATCTTTTGTTAATTTTCGGATTTCATCGAATAGTTCTATTTGAGAATCTCCATAAAAAGTAGAACAGTGAGACAATCCAGAGAGCAATTTTGTACGTTCACGCATGACTTTGTTCACAGTATGTAAATTCAAAAATGCTTTCTGCATTGCACAATCATAATTCTGTGAATTGTCTATATAGAACGAACCAATGAGTGAAGAATCCCCCACATAAAAACTCTGTGTTTCCGGTTCAAATCTATCAGTAAGTTCGTTATATGAATAAAAATTAACCTTATCACTTTCTGCAAGAACGAAAGGAATGTTAACTATGAAAGTATTTTTATTATTTGCAAATTCTGGGAGTTGTGGGGGGACATTATTAGGAAGTTTTCCAAATATGATAACTTTTCTTCTGGGGAAATTGAGATCTTTGAATTCAATAGGTTCTCTCAAAGAAGAAGGAATTAATTGTTTATCTATCGAATCTGGAAGTTCATTATAGAATATATCTTCTACTTTCTTCTTGAGCGAAGAATCTGATGAGTCATACACTAAAATAAATCTTTCTTCAGGATTTATTAAATAGACAAAATTAGTAACTTTGTAAGGAGATCTCCATGGAGAAGTTGATAGAAAAATATTATCCTCTCCCAAATCTGAAGGAGCAAACACTACATTATTATCAAGATTAAGGGAAATTTTGTTATTAAATATAAGATTACATGAACATCCCACTCCAATAAGACTACATTCATATTCTATCTCCGCACCGAAAGTACTCACCGAGATAAGCCCCCTATCTAAACCTCTCCCTCCTTCTATATAACTATTCATAGTGTTCCTAAGTTCAAATAATTGATTCTCTTCAGAAATTCTTCTTTGTTGCATAACTATAGAGAGAAAAAAGATTAGTATCACCGCTCCCACAACCATAACAAATAACCAATGAAGCGAGACTTGGATAGCTGCATGATTGTTATTCTTAAGATTATTCATATGATTTGTTGTATTGTTATCCCTCATTGTATGTTAACTCCTGCTCTCCCTTTTGCTTCAAGACTTAATGTTAGCACCCCATTTCTCACACTCTTGCACTCAATCGGAGAATCTAAAGATAATTTGTTCACATGAAAAACATTATTGATTTTCCCTCCACCAAACACATATACATTGTTTTTCACTGAAGGAGTTATCCTAGATAGATATGAAAGAAGAGAATGTTCTTCCGCATTACCGACACTAGCTCCAGCTCCATTCCCATCTCTTCCGGAAACAATAAAACAAACCTCATCTAATTCTGAAGGGAGATCAAAATCAACTTTTCTCACAGAACCGTATTGTGTAGATAGAGAATCTATATCTCTAGATAAATCCTGTTTAAAATTTATTATGAGGATATCGTCTTGCACTCCAATAAAATTATTAATCGCAACATATCCAAATATGAGAATAAGAGATGCAATAAATGCTCCTAAAACATAAATAATAACATTACCTTCTACCTGTGCTTTTAGTTTATATCTTTTTTTGCAGGGTATATTAATTCTATCTCTCATTTCTATCTCTCATTTCTATCTCTCATTTCTATCTCTCATTTCTATCTCTCATTTCTATCTCTCATTTCTATCTCTCATTTCTATCTCTCATTTCTATCTCTCATTTCTATCTCTCATTTCTATCTCTCATTTCTATCTCTCATTTCTATCTCTCATTTCTATCTCTCATTTCTCCTTCTTCTTTATTTTCTCATTAACCAATTTCATAAGATCAAAGAATTCGTCCTTAGTAACCTTGACACCTTTCTCTGACGATAGTTTTTGAAGTTCGGAGAATTCGTTTTTCTTAATAGGTTTCTCAAATTTATTTATCAACTTATCAAATTTATTAGATGAAGACACTAGTTTATCTAGGTCATCAAATCCAATCTCTACTGCTTTTTTAGGAGGGTCCGTTCTTCTCTTTGATTGTTTGATGATTTTCTCTTTCTCATCAATAAAACTATCAAATAGATTATCTCTAACTTTTTGTCTTTGTTTTAACTTTTCATCTCTTAGAGGATTATGTGTGGATTCTTTTGTTTTGATTCCATCTCCAACAAGTTCTGTTTTTTTAGGAAGTTTTGATTTCTTATCTGAAATTAGTTCTTTTGTTGGAGAAATTCCTCTTTCACTAGAAACTATTTTAGAAGGTTTGTTCTGCATATAATTGTATCCAAAATACCCTCCAACTCCAATCAATACAACAGATATTCCAATAATAATAAGATATATCCATGGGAAACTTTTCGTTGGAATAACTGCCTGTCTTACTAGAACCTTCTGTGCACTCTCAATCTTCTCTCCAGATTCTCCAATCGCAAGATAACATATATATGTCCCATCTTCACTAACCTCTATTGGTAAAGAGTATTCTCTATCGGGAACACAACTTGAATAATCATTACCAAGTCCATATTTTATAGAAGTGCAATTTGAATTTATGCAACTCAAAGTTACAAAAGTAAGATTATCCTTCCTCTCCATACCAACATCAACTTTTAATTTATCTATCCCCGGGAGAGATCCTAAAACATTTATCTTCTCACTATCTGAAGCAATATTCCCTGCATTATCAGTAACAGAATAACATACATAACTCTCTTGCGTTATCTCTAATTGTGAGGTATAAACACTTGTCGCATTACATCCTAGTGATGTTAACGAGATTCCATATCTTTGATTTGAACTACATCCGCTCCCAGAATCTGTACATTTAAGAGTCACAAAAGTTTTTCCTCCTGTTTTGTTCTGTATAAGATTAACTGTGGGAGAGATTTTATCATAACAACTTAGTGAAGAATTGCTTATAGATAATGAAGTACTATCAACATCTAACGTCTCCAATCCAGCATTGTTCTTAGCTCTCACTGTGAAGATATAACTATTTCCATTACTTAATTGAGAAAGTTTTGTGATTTTGTTATTATTAGTGAAAGTTTCATTCACAATAACATTACCAGTACTTTCTTTTACGGAGTATAAATATCCTTCAATCCCAGATTCTTCATCTTGTGAATTAAATTCCATATTTAATGAAGATGCGCTACATACACTCCCTGGATGAGATACACTAACATTCGTGGGAGGAGTCAAGTCAATAACAAAGTTTGATGTTTTCTTCTCTGAACCAGCAGAGAAAAGACATTCTACTTCTAAAATATGACTAGAAACGGTTAAGTTAGAAATCGTTCCTTTGAATTCTCTTGAGACTTGTGGGAAATTAACAACACTCTCATTGTTTATTTTATAAGAACATCTCGCCAATCTTTCTGAAATGATATGTAATGGAACTGTCTTATTAGAAAATGCAGAACCATCCATAGGAGAGAGTATATCAAAAGGGGGTAATATACTTGTATCGGCTTCAAAATTTATTTTCTGTGGAGAGGTTACCAATCCTGATTTTGATTGACACGCCACATTACATTCATACTTTGTTTTATCTTTTACTTGGAAATTCACGAGATGTGTTTTAGAAAAAGAGTTCCCTAAAGAGTTCTGCATAGAATCATAATCTAAGTTACCCATACAATCAAACTTACATATAGTCTCTTTGTCGGTATCAACAACTATTTGAGTACTAAGAGGACGTTCTGTGACTACTTTCGGCACCACGTTTACATTCTCAAATTTAGGAGGAGAGGTGTCTATTGAAAGATCATATTTAGTTGATGGAGTAGTGGTAGAGAACGGGCTTTTACATACAACATATATAGATTGTGTGTCTGGGTAATTTGTTTTTATATCGGAGAATCCTCTTATTATATGTTCATCCCTTCCTGTTGTTGAAAATGTTCCTGAATGAGAATTGAAATTCCCTCCGACATCTAAGTTAGAATATCTACACTCTGCATCTTGGTTAGTCTCGAATACTAAATCAAAAATATTGGTTGGAGAGACTCCGCTTTGAGGAGTTGCTATTTGAAGATTTATAGAATTTCCCACACTAACAGTAAATATGTGAGATGAAGTTTGTGAATTTCCTTTAATATCTTCTACTTCTATTGTGAAATTATAACTCCCTTTTAGAAGTTGAGCTCCTAGGACAAATTCAAATTTATTATTTTGTGTGGTTGGAGTATTTATTTGGAGAGTATTTTGTTCTCCGTTAGGGATATTAGTGAGAGAAAATGATTTTATATTAACTAACTCTCCAAAATCTGCGATAATGATAGGGCGGGTGGTTCCAATTGTTCCCGAAGGAGTAAATTGTGCATTTGGTCCTTTAGTATCAACATCAATTATCCTAATAGTCTCACTACTCCCCCCAATATCTGAGAAAACTAACTTAACATACTGTTTCCCTTGAGGAAGTTGTGAGGTTGATAAATACGAATTGGCAAATCTCTCCATTTTATACTCTCTAAGATTATCTAAATCTAGCCCAGCATAAAGTTTAACATCAGTAATTAATCTATCTCTATTCTGAGAATTGGATTTGATTTCTATCTTTCCTTCTTTATTCACATTACTATCTAATGAAAGAGGAGAGATCCATCTAATGGAAGGCACTTCTGGAGATATATTGAATCTTCCATAAGAACCAAATCCCGGATTGCCAGATGGATCTCTAGGGATTACTTCAAAAGAATATGAACCTTGGACAAATTTAGAGATTGGAGTAAATATTAATTCTTGTGTTTGAGAACTATATTGAATAGACCCTTGAACACTATTGCCAAAACTATCAATCACATTTATCTCTCCGGAAGTTGTGAATGAACTTAATCTTGCACTTACTACATCAAGTGAGGAGAGTTTGTCATGATATGGATAGGTAGACAATACTCTAGGGGATTTGGAAGAAGAATCCACATTTAATTTTGTATTTCTTTTATTACCAGCCAGATCTTCTGCTTCAATAATCAATTTATTCAATCCCTCATTTTCTAGATATACACGCGTGTTGAAATTGAGAGTTGTTAAAGATTTATTTCCTCCAACATTAAAACTATTCTGGAAAAATCCGTTGACATAAGTATTTATCTTAACTCCAGGTTCAGTAACTCCTTCTATATCCAAGTAACCATGATTTGTTTGCGTATCTGAATTATGAGATGTTATTGTTAATATAGGAGGTTGTGTATCTATTGTGAAATTTATTTGTTTGCTAGCACTCAATCCTCCGATGCCAAATCCTCCACCTCCTTTTTCTTTACATGTAATCTCAAAACTATGCTCTATGTTTTGAGCCGGTTGGATGAATTGTCCGGGTAAGGTTGAAGAAGTATGTATATATCCTCCATCTGTTAATTTTTTAACGAGTTTTTTATTGTTCCTCCCATCATTATAACTACAATCTAAATCTCTATAAGTTAATGCGTTGACCACAACTCCAGAAGAAGAGATATGTCCTTGTGGGTGAGGATTCATTATCTCTATCGGGCTCTCTGAATCAGCATTTACCTCAACCTCATATAATTTAGATTCTTTCCCTGAAATATCTGCACATGAGATAAAATATTTTTGTGAAGATTTGTCCACCAAAGATAGTAAAGGAGTTTCTTGATAATATGAATTCTGGGATTGGATCATTGTGCTAGGAAGGGTTGCGAAATTAGAAGGAGAAGTCCCATACTTACACTCTACCTGTTCCTGTGTATCGACAATGAGTTTAAATGAAAACTGATTATTTAATGCACCATTGACTAATGTAACTTTCTTAAAATAATCTTTTCTCTCGTTCTCTATAATCCCGATTTTCCCAAGAGAGTTTAAAATTTTCACATCAGAAATTATGGGAGTTTCTAAATCTGGAAGGGGAGCTCTTGGAGAGATAGGATTTATTGTTGGAGAGATTGGATTTGGAGTATATTCCGCCTCTAAAATGGTGGAGACTTTTTGTGTACTCCCAAACCTAGTACATTCTACATCAAATCTTTGTTTGCTCGAAGGAGTGAGAGGAGTGGAGAGTTGGTAAAGAAACAATTGTCCACTTTCGCTAAATCTCGGATGCGATGATATTGGTGCAACCATATCTTTTTTGTTTCCTATATTGCCCCCCCCAATAGTACATTCCTCAGACGGGAAGTTTGTCTTTACATAAAGTTCAGGAGTTTGTGAATTTGTTAATAATTCATTCCTATCCACAATCTCATAACTTTCTGATTCTATTGAGAGGAGTATATCTTTAGGTGTCCCCATATTTCCAAACTTATCCTTACATGAAAATTCATATCTATAAACTCCATAAGGATTATTCTCTATACTATAATCTACATATCCTTCTTGGAGAAGTACATAATTTTTAGATCCAAACTGTGAGATAAGATTTGAATGCCCAGCACCGCAATCAAAAGAATCTTTCTTCCAGCAATTAATATCGCAAGAAATTTCTTCTCCAGATAAAGATTTTGCGCTTAGGATAGTATCTTTCTCTAACAATTCATAGACTCTATCCTTTTTCTCTATCTCCAAAATCCCTCTTGATGAACTTAATATTATTTCTGGAAGGGAATCATCATATACTATTTCTATGGGAATTATTTTGTCAAGATTAGATAATGTGTCTTTACATAAAATTATTGATGAGAAAATTTGTTTGCTTCCCTTATTGAAAGTTACCCCAGAGATTAAAGTATGATTATAATTATCAGTGGTATTAAAATTTTCTTCTATGAGAGGATTCTGTGACAATAATATTGTACATTCGCTTGGCTCTTCCGTTACCACAGACATATCTTGAGAAATTTTGTTAGTATAAAAAATATTTTTCTCTCTATGATTATAATCTGATAAATTTAAAGTTGCTGAGGTAGGGGTTGATTTTATTATTGTTAGATTAGATTTCAATAACGTCGGATTCCCAAATTTATCTTCTGAATGGAAGAATAAATCATAATCTCCAGGTAAAATGTTATAATATCTCCCAGAAAGTTGAGGAATGATTTGAGAGGTCCATGAATTTCCGCTATTAATTAAATTCATTTCTTCAGTGAAATTGAGAGGGATTGATTGAAGAATAATTTTTGCGTTCTTTACCTCACCAATATTATTCCCAGAACTTACCGCTGTCCATTTAGTATCCTTGATTGTTGCAGAGACAGTGAAATTATCTCCATAATTTATTGAATTTAAATATGTTGGAGAGATTGAAGAAATCTCTGGACCTTGGTTATCTTTGTATACTGTAATGATATCTTCTCCAGCTACATTACTTCCATCCACCATAATTAATGAGATTGTATTTTCTCCATCTAATAATTGGACAGGGATATTGAAAGGAGTATTAAATAAACTAAGAGGGAAGTTCGGAGAGGATAATATCTCCTCATCAGTCCCATTAGATACAGTAATTTGTGCAGAAGTAACATTCGCAATTTTATGAGTTCCGACCAAATTTATTGAAAATTGATCGGTTACAAAATTATCAATAGGAGAAGTGATAGTTATTTCTGGAGGAGGAACTAGATTAACTTTCCCACATTTGAGACTTTCTTTATTACCACCATTATCAACAGAATAATAACATACCCCAAGATTATTAATAACTCTAATACGGATCTCTTCTCCGTTATGATATGTTTCTGATTGTGGATCGGTATCTGGATTGCAAGTAGTTCCTTGGGTAATACATACTTTAGTATAATCTGTCCCGAAAGAAAGCCCATTGGTCCCTACATCTTCCGGAACAAGTATCAGTTCAGTGAATGTGGAAGAAGATGTCACCCATGTTGAAGAAAAAATCCTTGAATTAATCTTTGCCTTGGTTACAGGAGGAGAGGTATCTACTATAAACTCTTGTAATGAAGCATCGCATCTTGATTCCACAATAGGATTATTTTCATTACAAAATATAGTATAATAGTGGTATCTATCTGGAGAATATGTTAATGTTTTCTGATGATTAAGATTGTCATTTGTACCCAATTTTATGGCTTGATTGCCATCCACAGAAAGAATACATGATGATGAAGTAATGGTTTCCACACTATAATTCACATCGAGAGATGACAAACTTCCTCTTGGAGAAACAGAATTGATAAGTTTAGAAGATTCTACATCTATGACCTCTTCAACGATTTGTTTATTGCCAGCCCTATCCACACATTCAACAATATATCTATATGATCCATCTAATAATTCAGAACCCAACTCATGTATCTTGTTGCCATTATTATCTATATTAAATTGAGCATTATACGGAGTATTTATCTTAGAATATCCTGGGAGGATAAGATAATCTCTACAACTCACCGATTCATCAGATAATATGTTGAAAGTTATTTTTGAGTCATAGGATTCTCCACGTTTACAATCTATAACCTTATCGCAATTATTACATTCAATATTATAATCGAAAGAGATTGTTGGATTCTCTGAATCAAATACTAAAGGTATGGATTTGGTTTGTTCTTTGTTTGAAGAATGATCTTCTGCATAATATCTTAAATGATATACCCCAGATTCATTTACTATATTATAAAGTGTGGTTAGTGGATTGAATGTTAATTTATAACTTGTTCCAGATCTAATAGTTCTCCCTCCTGAGAGAGATTCAAAATTTGTACATTCCGGAGTTCCCGATTTATACATACAAAAATTGAATTTAGTTATACTCTCAGAAATTGAGAACTCTAAATTATTAGATAATGAATTTGGATCTCTGTTCAGTATAACATTGTGAGATAATGGAGTTGATACTGGAGAGATGTAATCTTGTGCACATTGATGGTTGAGACCTCCAGTTGAAGAACTTGTGCAGTCCGGAACATTATCTAGATTGCCGTCTTTGAAACAAAAGTTTTGTGCTTGATCCCAAACACATTTTCCTATCCCACAGGCGTCGTCTGAGTAAATCAAATCTCCGTTACTATTCTCAAAAAATGCTTGATAATCCCCTGTCGCATTTATACATGAACTTTCTGTCTTAAAATCGTTACAAGTTGTAAGACTTAGTCCAGTTTTTGGATTTAATGCACACTGTGTACACGATGATTGTGAAGAGGAGGGGGATACGCTAGTCTGGGAAGTTTCATAACATAATCCGAGAGTGCTACATACATTTTGTGTACAATCTAAGTTATTAAATAATCCCGAAGAAGAACTGCATGCATCACATGATGTTTGCGAAAGTAATGTTTGAATCCCAGAAGTATCTATCTGAGTTTTCTTTTTTTCCTCTAAGGTTTCTTTAGCATAACAACTCCCTTTCCCAAGAGCTTCAAATTTGTTATACTCCCAAACACATTCCGACGGAATTCCACATTGGTTCGTGTCGCATGAAGATTCTGATTGATATTGAGCACATGTAAATTCGGGATCTTCTGGTTTTGGGCATGAAAAACAAAAATCTACCGTAGTATCTGATTTATCCAAATAACATCCTTTAGAATATTGTTTTCTTGTATTATCGTATGAACAACTGTCTTCATTAAATAACAATCCTAAGAATGGAATGTTTATAGGAAGTCTAGCTCCTGTTGAATTGATTTGATATCCACATAATTGTTCTGACTGTTGCAAACATTTAGTTTCTCCGTTATTATCTTCATCATAACTACAATACCATTCTCCAGGGGAGTTTGGAGAATCATATGCTGAACAATCATCAGTAGTATATCCTCTTCCTATATTTACCGCGGAACTGATTTGGTTTTGTGCATCACAAACTCTTCTCTTAGTTAAGTCAATACAAAATTCATCTCCGTTATTCCTCCCACTACACCCAACAACTCCCGGATCAAATGGTTGAAATAATTCTTTCTTATCACTATACCTAAGATCAGATTTATCTGAATAAACCACAATTATAGAAAAACCATATTCTTCGGCCCAATCCAATCCTCCAAATAAAAGTTCTGATTCTGAACCAGCCACTGTGAAATTCCCAAGAGAAGATTCACTTATCATATACGTCTGTGGTTTACTTGAAGAACCACAATTAGGAGGAGTCCATTTCAATAATGCTGATGGTTCTCCTCTCACATTATCTGCAAAAAAGTCTATTACGGGAGGAGAATTTGGAGAATCACATCTCCCTCCTGAAGAACTCAATATGATATCTATCTTTTCTTGAGCGCCTGCTGATTTTTGTATATTCTTAATTTGTGGATCGTAAGATTTACCTTTCCTATACTCTAATGTATGTTGTACGTTTGGAGATAAAAATAATTCATAATCTCCTGAAATGTCAGTAAACGCTCTCTTTTCATTAACAGTATTTTTGTCTATGATTATTTCTGCAACTAATGGTCCAGCGTTTCCAATAACTTGCCCATACACTCTAACATCTGTCTTGTATTCGCATTGATTATCTGAAAGAACTCCATTACAACAATATTTTCCTTCACCCGGTTGATATGGGTAATTTAATCCTGTGCCTATGAGTACAGGAGCGGTACATTCACATATTGGTCCTGCACTCCCAATACTTAGTTTTGTATTCTCTGGACATATCGGGACATTAGAACATGATTGTCCGCATTCTGTCTTGCCGGTGGCACAGACATTAGATCCTTGCACAATAGAAGTTGAGGGACATTGGAATTCGTAACTGCAACAATTAGTTTGTGTAGAAGAAACACATAACCCATTACCCCCATCACATATATCCCTCCCTTGACAGAATTGTGTACAATCAACCCCTTCACCTAGAATTCCATCTGGACCTCTACAATCGCTTGTAGTCTTACACTCATCTGAGACTGCAGGAAAATTAAAAGTTAGCGGATTTATGATGACACTATCGTCTGATCTAACAGAAATAGATTTAGTTAATATAACTCCATTATATGTTGCAGTTACATTATATTCGCAATTTGAATCTATATTATTAATGTTAGTTTTACCATTGACCGAATCTGCAACTTGATATGTTTGCGGAGAAGTTCTAAAAGTTACCCCGCCAAGTAAATTATTGTTAGAATCTAATGTATCTATTACTACATTTTCTTTCTGTGCACGGTTTATATTTAAATTGAAATTATCTAGATTCTGTGTATTTACAATATTCTGATTTAAATTATTGAATCCACATCCTTGAGAAAATAATTGGTATGCTCCCTGCTGGACATTATTGAATCTGAAATTTCCTTGGTTATCTGTTATTGTAGAGAAAATGTTGAGTTGATTGGCGGAGAGAATTATTTTTACATTTAATCCGGGCATATTAACCCCACCAGATTTAATATTCCCGGTGATATTTCCGAACGAAACTGTAGTCGGAATGGTGGTTGCAACTGAACCTCCGACACTTGATTGTTGTAATTGTAATATTTCGTTAGTTGTCATTCCTGAAATTATTGTAGTATTAGCTCCAGAAAAGAAATCTCTACAGAAGTTAGCAGTAGTGATAAAATCTCCCCCTGTATAGAATTGATGATTTGCTGATGTTGGATTTGCAACACACGCACCACATTCTTGCACTAGATTACATGAACTTCCCGTAACAAAAGTACTCCCTCCCGGACAATCGGATTGGAGTACATTATTACAACTCAAATCTTTGGTTGTTATTGGGAATCCAGTTTGATCGTTTATGCAACATCCAGTTTGTTGCGCGGAAACTAGAAGAACAGAACTAGAAGAAAATATAGAAAATAATGATAGTAATGAGAATAAGAACAAAGATAATACTAGCAGTAAACTAACTAATTTTTTCATCCAGCAACCCCTTTTTTCCCTGAAAAATTAATCGTAATGCAAAAGCAGTAACCCCTACCACTCCATTATCGATTAATTTCACTCAAATACTCTAAAATAGATTAGTTTTATTTATAAATGTTATTGAAAAAATTCGTTGATTTTTACCGAATCTTATATCTTTTTTTGGCTACAAATATTACCACAACACAAAGCAAAGATGCAATGACTAAACCCACTATTGGAAATTCTGGAGCAGCAATAGATTGACCAGTAGAAATTGTTGGTAATCTAGGATCTGGAGGAGGTACAATATTATTAGAATTCGAGGATACTGATTGGATTATTATTGGGATAATCAATATAATTATTATACATATCATTAAAAATGTTTTATTGTTTTTCATTTTCAGATCCCTTTATTTGTTTTTTATTGCACTTGGTTTTTTATCTTCAGTCATTACTGTTGATTGAGTTTCATCCATTATTTTGAAAGAATTGACACAGTAATTTCCTTGTTTAATGCATTGATGATTATCATAATAATTTTGGTCATAAATATTGTTGTGATTATTACCATCAATTATATGAAGATTATTATTTAAAAAATCATTATTTTTTATAATATTATTCTCGAAATAGAGAAGGGCATTAACTCCGATTTCATAATTAGCAAATATATTTTTAGATATAGTATTATTCTCACTACCTAAAACAATTCCAGTAACATTTCTTTGGCTCACTGAAGTTAAATTTTTCCCATTAAATATATTATTCTCAATTAAATTTTCCTCACTATCTAGATTTCCACTATATTTTAATAATATACTTGCTGGGACGCTTGTTTGAGCATAATTTTGCGTCATAACTATATTGTTATTTTTGATGATGTTTCTAGATGATCCTTCGAGAACCATTTGGATTATGCTATTATTTAATATCGAGTTTTCATTAGATTCAAAAACATCTATGGCTCCTATTTTGTTATTCTCAATAATGTTTTTCCCAACTTTGGGTGCTGTTGGTGAGACTGTATTTGAGGTTAATATCATGGAATCTATTATGTTATTTTTTATTGAGCTTTTTGAAACAGCTAAAGAAAGGTAAGTGTTAATTCCTATAAATTCGTTATTCTCCACCGTAATATTTTCTTTTTCTTCTAGAGCATATAATCGTACATTACCCAATATACAATTCTTTATGGTAATATCTTTACCTCTTAATTCTAGAGTTACTGCGGTTTGAGGTTGGCTTGTTCTTTTTAATGTTGCACCATTACAATCTAAAATAACACCATCATCCCATATTGATATGCTTTGGTTTAAATCGTAATTTTGTTTGCATAATGTATATGTTCCTTTTGTTAATTTTGCAGGGAGTGTATTTTGACAATTTACAAAAGGATTATTTACTGGTCCTCTTGTGGGTAAAGTGCTTGTCTGATTCATTAAACTAAAACTATAAACTTTCCAAGAATTGTCATAATATTTATTGCTTGTATAATCATATTTGAATGTATAGCTAATGATATGATAATCTTGAGGTTTCCAACCAGATGTACTGATTTTAGAACTTTCTCCTAATTTGTGAAGCCACGACTTATATCCATAAAAATAAATTCCATTTAAACTAAAATTAGTAATTAAATTAAAATCATCATCAAAAATATAAGCAATCCGATATACCCCCTCCTCATTTATTTCAAAAGAAATATCCTCGCCAACAATAGGATTTCTCAATACAACATTCCCTGAATTATCTATTACTTGCATCCTAATTTGAGAACCAACAACCACAGGGTTACTGGGATGAAAGTTGTGTTTATTGAGCCATTCTTGACTTGTTAAACTATACACGGAAGGAATTAATAACATTATAAGTAAGACTAACACCCATTTTTTTATCATAAACATTAAAATCTCCTCTTATTTATAAATTATTCTCTCACATCCGAGACATCCAATAGAGTAAGTGATAATTCTACAAATTTTCCATATGAAATTAAGGTAAAAACCGATAATCTTTTATATTTCAGTCTATTAAGTGACTTCTGAGGTGAATTTACTATGAATAAAAGAATGTTGTTTATCTGTTTATCCTTACTGGTTTTAGTTGTATTGAGTGCTTGTGGAAAATTGACAAATGAAGCTGGAGTTACTGTAGGCGTGCAAAGTACATCAAACAGATTAGTGCCTACTTCGGATAATTTTAGTTCGGAAGTAGTAGATGGAAGAATAATATTAAATATAAATGAAATGGTGCAAATTGATTCAAAAAGAGATTACTCTTCTCAAATTGAAGGTAATAAAATTAAAATAATTGCACATGTTACTCCTTCAAACGTGAAAGGAATGTTTCCATATGTTGCTAGACTAACAACAAAGAAATTACCTAAAGGGGATTATTCTTTAGAATTTTTTGAAGAATCTAGAAGTTCTACAGAAAAAATATATGAAAAAAAAGGTCTAGAAATACCTTAAACTTTACTGAATGTAAAGTAAAAATCAAGAGGTTATATGAACAAAATATTAGTTGTTTTGTTGATTGTCGGAGTTATGATAATTAATGGATGTAGCTCTCCATTAATTTCTGATAATAATCAATCAGTAAACTAAATTTGTACCTTCATCACTCAACCAAGAACAATAACTCAAAGCCGTCTCCTGAATTGGCACTTACTAATGTATATGGGGAAAATGTGGAATTGTCTGTTGTGATATGGAACTGTGAAAGATAGGAAGAGAGATGAGTGTTATTGTTTTCTATTAAAAACTCAGGATTTCCGTGATGATTATTAATCAAATCTTTCACATACAGATGAAATAATCTTAATCTCATAGGAATATTTAATGTTTTTTCAGCTATGTTTGACTCAGAGCCAGAATCTGTTTGCAAATTTATAGGAAACTTGAGTTTAATTATTACACTATTGAAATCATAACTAATATCTATATCTGGTTCTCCTTTAGTGAATGTAATCGGGAGTTTGGAATCTCCTAAACTTACACACTCATCAATTTTGTTCTCTATACTCTGTTCTAGCTGAGAGGTGAATGAATCCCTTCCTTCTAATGAAAGAAGTGTTTGTGGAGTCAATATAGCTATGTTTTGTATAGAGTTTTGGTTCGTAACAGAAATATATCCTCCACTTTGCCCCAATTCTCTAAGGGAAACTTTTGAAGAAGTTTCAAGACAAGAATCTAGGAATAATTGGAATGATTTTGTATCTATTTTATTCTCAACAACATTATCATCATTGGTTGAATAACTCAAATATATAAGAAAAGCAACAATAATAACTAAGATTACTCCAATTATAATATATTCCGTTACCTGTGCTTTTGTGTTCATTTTATCCTTGTGGATGTGGAAGCTGATTTAATAAAATCCATCCCTGATTTAATAGACGGATGACTATCAGAACCGGTGAACGCAAACAAATTAGTTACGGTTCCGTTCTTCTCACATATGGTCTTCTGTCCATAAGGATCAATAACATTAACAGAACCACAAATATCTTCATTGAATCCCTCATATCTAACAGAAATGAATTCCTTTATAGTTCCCAAATCCTCTCTAGGTTCTATCAACATCTCTATTTTTTTGTTTCCATGATTAGAGAAATAGATAAAATTGTACATATTAGTATTAACCAATGGTTGGGGTGAAAGAAGATGAGTGGGACTGTTGGCAATATTTAATATGTTTAGTATTGGTGAGATTAATAAATTATAAAGTTTAGTTAATGTCTTTGAGGGTATCACATCTCCTCCATTAGGGGTATAAATAAATGATTGTGTTAAATTGTTCCAATAGAAATAACTATTCTGAGAATTTGAAGAAAATACATTATCACAACGTACAAAATCGTGGACATCTGCCGAACTTTCACAATTAGAAGTATCAAACATATCTATATCAAAAGATTGATGTAATGCTTTCTGTAAACTTATTGGATTCGGGACATCCCCATCTCCAAGTTCATTGAATGATGTCCCTATGACAATAATGTTCTCTCCAGATGGTTGTTCATAAGATAATACACATAGATTATTGAAATATTTTTCATCAAAAGCGTTAATGAAATTTGGAGAATTTGATAACAGTGTATTATATGCCTTTCCAACATCATTATTCACTAACACTTCTTCGTGCGGACCGCAAACTAAAGTATAATCATCCGTTTGTAAAGTAAGCATCCGTTCTGCAATAAAAGAAGTACGCGAAGTCCAATTCCCAGAATTACAATACAATCCGGCAACTTTGCTATATTTCTCATGGACGGAGACTCCACCAGAAGATTTACTCACATTATTGTTTTTAGTAGATTTACTAAACCATTTGTCGGATTGACATATTACTTTAGTACCAGCTCCCGATGGAGAACTATCTAATAAACAATCATCATTATTAGGACAGAAATCGTATTCCAGATTTAACCAATCGGTTTGTTTTTCAGCATTTGTCCTCCATTGTCCATTAACACATAGTGTTGCTGAAGTTTGTCCTTGTGTGGGGGGAGAAACATATTCGCATTCATTACCGTTCCAACACGTATCTGGAGAACAACATTGTGATGAAGTTCCAGTCAAATTATTTGAAAGAATTGTTCTGTCTTTTGGAGAGATTGTTTTACTATTTGCAGAATAGCTTTCATCACTCCATCCTTCAGGAGAACAGAAATAAGATTTTCCATTTAGTTCTACAAAACTGCATGAATTGTATTCAATTATATTTAATTTAGAGTTAGGGATAGTCTCGCCATTATTATCTGTCTGTAATATATTTTTAGTCCAGTTATATGATGCGTCTAGATTACACCCAAATAAACTCGTACCATTCGTTAATAATCGTGGGGAGGAAATGGATTGGTTTATTTGATTCTTTACTGTAATTGGAGATAGTTTGTTTTGTTCATAAGAGAGAGAGTTAAAACAAATTCCGCCAGAATCTACAAAATATTCAGTTTTGCCTTGGTGCGAGCCGAGAGGGAGCAAATCTGAGAAATCGTCCCCACAACATTTAGTTCCAGTCCATCCGGCGAATCTTGAATCGCATGCACTTTTATATCTAAGGTCATCAAGTTCACTAATCCATTTAGCTTCAAGAGTGCCTTCTACCTTCGCACAGACTAACTGATCCGGTGAGATGAAATGCATGCTCTCTATTTGTACTTGTCCTAATGATTGAGAAGATATCAATTTGAAACTTGATGCGGTTAATGGATAATTTATCCCCCCCCTAATATTTGGAGGAACAATACTTTGAGACACAGGGAGTCTTACATTAAACCATCCATTCTTCTCAGTGACAATATGGTCCTCTAATTTTCCGAAGGAGTGCCCAGTGCCTCCCCCATACAATTCATAAGTTATATTTCCTGCAAACCCTTTCATTGAATTTATATTAAATTCTAAGTAATCATAATCCCCCCATAAGAACTCTTTTTTTATATCGGCCTCAACTATATCTCCGGGATTATCAAAATTAAGACAGAGTTGATCATTATTGGGACATTTATCATACCCTATAAATTCTTCATACGTTCTAGAAAATGGAGATTTAAGAAACTCTCCTGGAGTATATGCATCATAATCATCTCCATCGGAAATTTTGTTAAATTTTTGTGACTGCGAGGAACTCATTGCACATTCTACTATCGCTTCTCTATTTCCTTCTGGATAACATACGAATTGACTTGTGTATGGATTTCCAATATTTGTAGACGTCAGAGTTAAACATCTTGGTCCGGAATTCCCTATACAATAACTAAAATTATTAAAACTTCTTTTCTCTGAATAAATAGAATCCAAACTCCCGTCTATATCACAAGTAATAAATTCTCCATTATTATTGACTAATATATCATAGTTGTCTTTAGTGATTGAATAATTGAACAAATCTTTTGGAGTTTGTGATTTTAAACCCATTTCTCCCCGATTTATTTTTAATATTGTTCCTGGAAAAGAGAGAGGATCTTCTTCCAGAGATCTCCAATCTCCTCCATTATTTAAAGTGCAAATATATTGTGCATTAAATTTGCTAGGAACAATCAATCCATTATCTTGATCTGATGATCCGCAACAGTTATCTAATATTGTTAGATTGTTATTATCAAAATCCCCCCATCCCTTGGGAGATACAGAGATTTGACATTGATTCTCTGAGAAATCTGGAGTTCCAGATATACATTCCGAGAGGATTGTGTCCGTCTGACATAAAACCTCTTTGTAAGAAATCCCACCATTTGAGTTACAATAAGATTCCTTCACTCCGGAAGAAATATTAAAATCATACTTAAAATTCTTGAACCCAACTCCCCAACTCGCATATTCGGACATAGAACGTCCGTTCAAAGGGGGAAAAAAGAAATCCTCAAATTTTGTAATGTCTGTAATAATTGGATTCGGTGCATAATAAACTTCTGCTGTGATAGCAAGATTAATAAAGAAAAAATGTAAAGCTCCCGTTCTGGATAGAGGAGATAAATTCTCCATATTGGATGTGATTACTATAACTGAACCGTTGGTATATGTCTCAACGATTTCATTTGAAAAAGTCCGATTTTCTTGAATCCATCCGATTCCACGATAATCAATGCCCATCTGATTTATATCTAATATAGTCAATCCAGCCTTGTATGGGTCATATCCATCATCCCCCACACTATAACATACTTGATTGCATGTATTCGTTTGTGGATTACATCCCCCTGGACAATTTACTTGGATAGAAGCTTGATTTCCGTTAAAACAGAAATATTCTGTTAGTTGAGTGAGAGGGGATTGAGTGGGGGTAAGGGGGACACATTCATCTGTAAAAGTAGAAACATTGCCATTTGTATCAGTAAAAGTTAACGTTCCTTGTTTGTAGGGATCATTCCCAAAATCAGAATCTGTACATTGAGTGAAAGATTGTGCCATGACAGAAGGGATGATTAGGATTAATAAACATACTATAAATAATAATGTAAATCTGCTCTTCATTATATCAACCATCTTTAAGCTCTTTTTTATATGTTTTAGTGATAGTGATTATATAAATTTATAGTAAATTTGTAAATGAATAAGAATTTAGGATAAAATTATTGATTTAGGAACTATTGATTTATGAATTATTAATTTAGTAATTATTAGTTTAGGAATAATTGGAAACTTTTTTTGGGATTCTTTACCCCTAACAATCTAATAAAAGATTCTATATCCCCAGGATTTCTCATCTCAAAAGGTTTGGTGGCAAAACTTCCTACAACGATATCTACATTATACTTTTGACACAATTTTATATTTTGGATTATTCTTCCGATTAATTTGTCTCTTTCGTTTGATTTTAGTATTAAATTTATACTAATCCCATAAGAAACTCCTTTTTCTTTCATTAGTTTACAAATCACTTGGTTCAACCCTGACCTTCTCTGATGCATAGAATCTTTCTCTTCCTCTATATTGAATAAGATTTTTGGTTTTTGTTTGATTAGGTTAACATCATTTGAATCAGAAAAGATTATCTTTTTCTTATGTTTTTGCGGATTCTGGGTGAGTACGGCGGTTGCAATTTTGAAATCTTTCAATTCTAGTAATGTTTTTGGGGTGTTTGATTCATCATAAATAAAACACACTCCAGAATACCCCAATTCCCTCGCCTTATTGATTAGGCTAGTCTCATTGTTTCTTGGTTGAACTATATCTATGTATCTCATTTTGTATCTATTGCATCAATATTAAAGGTCTTAATTCTTTTTTCAATGAACACGCATGACACAATTCTCTCGTAGTTGGCTCTCCACAAGAATTACATCCAGTGATGGGATTTAATGTGATACTTATACTTAAATCTTTATTTATATTTTCATCCGAATATATATTTAGATCATGAACCAAGTCTAAGAAATTCATAATTATCCTTTCCTTAGTTCCATTTACTTTAGATTCATAATCATTTATTTCATCCCTTATCGCCGCTCTGAAAGATGTTTTCGCATAAGGACATTCCACAAAAGATGTTTTAAAGTTCATTAAGAAAGAATATGCCATGACTTCTTTCTCTGTACAAAAATATAACGGTTTTATTCTTTGTAAAAATTTATCAGAGCTTACAATTCCAGGTTTGGGTCCGCATCTCCCCAGAAGCCCCATCTGATTCTTAGTTAAATTCATTAATATAGATTGGATCTCATCATCCATATTATGTCCTGTGGCTAAGAGATCATATTCTCTATGTTTGTTCAATAAATATCTCCTGAACACCCCACATACCGAACATGGTTTTTTTTCTGTATTTGAAACTGTTTGATCTAATGTAATCCCAAAATTGTGTTTTATAGATTCTGTGATAAGTGAGATATTGTGTTGTTCACAAAAAAATTTTGCATCCTCTAAAGATTTGTCTCTATACCCAGCAATTCCCTCATCTACAGAATATGCAGTCACATTATTCTTAAATTTTTTATTTAATAAGTATAAAACTGTTAATGAATCCTTACCCCCAGAAACTCCTACAAGAATCTTATCCCCTTCTTTTACCAATTCATATTTGTCTATACAATCATAAACTTTATTTTCAAAATATTCAATGAAATGTTGTTTGCACAGTTTTTTTATTACTGATTTATTTTTGCATTTAATACATGTCATCATTTAACAACCCCGACTATCATTTAATTTATCCTCCAGAAACGACAGAGAGAATTTCTATATCGTCCGTATCTTCCAAATTTTCTTCTAAATCAATTAGTTCATTATTCCTAACCACTAATACTGTTTCTGGATTTATTTCTAGAAGTGTTAAAAGTGATTTGGCGTTTCCATTGAATTCTTTCTCAATAGTATGTTCTCCACATTGTTTCATTGTTATTTTCATTGTGCCCCTATTTGTTTCAAATTTTGTTTAATGTTATTATTATCCATCCCAACCAATGGACGTAATACAAAACCTTCTTCTTCGTTTAAATTGTCTAAAGTATCAGATGATGCAATAGCAACATATTCGTTCCCAAATGTGTTTTTTAAAGTATATGGAGTATATGATTGTAATCTCTGGATGAATCCTTCTTCTGAACCTTCTATTAATACTATTTTTGCTCCTCTCTTCATCAATAGGAATGCTGAAAGTAAAATCTTTTCATTATCTAATTTACATCCTATCTCCCCTGCAACCCCTACAGGGAATCCTCCAAGCCCTTTCATTTTATCTATGTAAATGTATGCGTTATCTGTTATCTCTATATTTATCTCAATGTCATAGTTTGTTAAATCTACACTAAACCCAAACTGTACATTGACAAAAGAGCCAATCTCTTTCTCAATCTCTCTGCTAGGTTTGAAATTTTTTTGTAATCTCTGACAAGTTATTCTGAAAGAAATATCATGGTGGCCATCTAAACCTAAGTTCATAATAGCTTCTTTGATAGATTCATACGATAGCTCTGCTTTTATACATGGAGAATAAGAAACGATCCCAAATACCTTATTTAATTTGTTTAGATTATCTTTATCTATACCTATATATATCCTATTTCTTCCTTTCCAAACTTTACATTGGGTTTGAGTCCGTATATTATTGCAAAGCCGATTCTCGAAATAGCTTCTATTCTGTCCCTTTAATGAAATCTCTCCATATCTGATTATTGTGAGCATAATTATTCAATATTTAGTACAGAATGAGGGTATAAAAAGGTTGTTTGTGGGGATACGTTAGAAATTAACCAATTCTTGGTACTGTATTTATTTATTAAATAAGTTATAAGTCTCGCCCCCAACTCATATCAACTGCATCTTCTTTGTATATGGATAAACAATAATTAATAAAATCTTTATATTTTCTTCTTGTTTGTGCACCTTCAAGAGTTTTGTAACAATCTAACTTTTTGATTACCTTTATATCTAACAAAGGATATTTATTTTTCAATAAAACAAAATTCATTATCGATCTTCAAACACGACCATTTCCATCCCTAAAAGGATGAATCTTTTCAAATTTAATATGTAGTAAACATGCTAACTCAAAAGGATGTAACTTTTTATTTTTGTTATACCGACCAATAAACTTTTTCATCTCATCTGAAACATCTATCGGAAAAGGTGGTTTAACATTAGAACCAATGATTCTTACAGGAACTGTCCTATACTCTCCTAATTCAATATTAAGAATATTCTTCATAACTATATAATGGACTTTTTTAATATTGTTTTCAGTTATGTCTTTCATTTTTTTTATATAATAGTATGCTTCTTTGATATTAAGTGCCCCGTAAACTTCTCTCAAATCTTTTCCAGAAGGAGTTATATTTTCATTAAGAATAATTCCTGTTTCATGGAGAGATAATGTGGAGCCTTCTATAGCGTTAGTATTGTATGTGAAACTAGTTATGGTGGCATCCTCAAATTGTATGAAATCGTGTTCTGTGAGTTGATCAAGATATTCTTTATAATTAATTTTCAATTTATTAAGGAAATTTAGCTGATCTTTAGAAAGATATTTTGTTAACACTTTTTCTTTTTTATTTATTTTTCTTGAAAATTCTTCAATTTGTTTTTTTGCCGGTTTTTTATTTCCAAAATATTTTATTTTCTTTTTCCATTTACTCTTTCCCAATATTATTAATAAGATAGTAATATGTGTTATTCCTTATTTTTCTTTCTTCCAAATAAACCATACTTGTTTGTTGTGGGCACAAAATACTAAACCTCACCAAACCATTTACCCAACCCTTCTTGTTTGTCGCTTTCTTTCCCAAAATAACTATCTATTCTTAACTTAACTATTTCAAGAGATTGTTTCACATAATCAGGAACCCCATATTTTTCCGCGATATCTAAAGATGCTTGCAAATATTTTATCACAGAACCTTCTGAAATAGTGAATATCAATTTTCCATTAGAACATTTCAAACATTTCCCTGATAGTGGAGGGCGACGATATTTCTCATTACAATTCACACATCTAAATTGTTGCTGGGAAAATTTACGTAGATTACCTTTTGTGTCTTTTAAAAAATGTTTATTGATAACTAAAGAAGCAACATCTGAGGTATCCACCGCACGGATCTTAGAAGCAACATCCATCTGGGACAATAATTTATCCTTCATCGTTTGTAATGTTTTATACGCAGAGATAAAAACTCCTGTATTGAAATCTATATTATCGTGGGTAAATCCATACCCTTCATATTGAGAAGATTTGCCTAATCTATCCTTGACCAATTCCACTTTCACATCCCAAGGCATTTTGTACTCTAAAGCAGATTCATATAATTCTCTTGGATACTTCCATACAGTGTCCATATTGAAAACCATATCATCCACTCCTGTGGGATCTATCACTGATGTTAATACCAACGGAGCGTCCATAGTTCCTCCTCTGCTCTGCGGAAGAAATTTTTTTGAGAAGTTAAGGAATCCATCTAATAATAAGAAGAATCCAAGCTCGTCCCCATCTGCGTCCCTCCGGCATGCACAGTGCAGAAATGGATGTGCCATCAAAGTTTGATTCCTAGAGAATCCTATTATTCTTGAAACTGTGCCGGCACTTGTGTGTGGAGCCAAAGATATTATTAAATGTCCCACAAGATCTTCTCTGTTTTTACAATTATAAAATTTAGGTAATCCATAAACTTTCTCTAACAATTCATCAATAAATTTGGTGGTTCTCAACAAAACAAGATCTGCAGGATATTCTATTTCTTTACAACATGGGAGGACAACGTCTTGACATTTCAATTCTAATATCTGATCATCATTGAATAATTCTTTTCCATAAATATCTTTATTATATCCCAACTCTTTTAATTTTGATACGGACACAGAAACTTCTCTTGGTTTGAAATGAGTTAGCGCAACTTCAGTGGCATCGTATCTTACAGTCCCATCTTTATTAACATTAACTTCGTGTTTGGCTCTGAGTATAGCTTTAGTGATATGTTCTAAATAATGTTCTTTATTAACAGTACCTTTTATTCCTTTAATTAAATCTGGATATATTGTAGTCCCTAGCATACTAAGTCCGTCTTGAAAATAATGTTGGAAATCAATTTCTCTCTCCGAAAAAGATTGTATAAAATCATGTTCACAATCTTCTGGGATAATCCCACACTTATGACATCTCTTCATCTGTACTGTTTTTGAACCGCATTTCTCACACATAGGATATATTGTGGTATAATTACAACTCTCACATTTGAGTATGGGAAATCCAGAATTAACTTTCCCTATTTTTAGTGCAGATTGCATTGATCTCATCCTCCCCCCCTCTTCTCCGATAGGAAAAAGACCGTGTGGAGACCCTTTCATCTTTCTCATCTTACCTTTCTCTGGTCGCCCCATTCTTGCCCCGATGAATGTTCCAGATTTATCTCTTAATTTTATATTGAGTACAGTGTTGAGCCTTTCCAATGGATTTTCTCCTTTGCTTTCAAGTATCTTTTCGAAATTCCATGAATTCAATTGGAGGTATAAAGAATGTGCATCGTCCCCTTCTACCACATAATATTCTGTTGCAAATATATGGGGGATTCCTACATGCTCAAGAATTTGTTTAATTTTCTCATTCTTTGGAATAATTATTTTATTTTTTCTGTTTATGTTATCTGTTCTGTTTATGTTATCTTCGTTGTTTATGTTATCTAACATATCTGATTTGGTTTGCAAGTCTGTGTTATTAAGTTTAGATATATCTATCTTAGATATTTTTAGATGTTCTAATAATTCATCAAAATCAATATTTGAAATATCTTTCCAATGATATAAAAAATAAGGATGGAGAGGCACTTTTAAATTATTAGATAATGAGTGGGTTTCGTGAGAATTTATTTTGGTTATCGTTGGAAATTTGGTTATTTTTTCCAATAGACTTATATCAACTTTACACAATTCAGAAGCTTTCTCAAAATCCAATGAACCGAAAGTATCTACAATAGATTTCTCCAATTCCTGAACCCACCATTCTTCGCAATATCCTGCAGGAACTAAGGAATGTCCCCTATCTGTAAAATCTCCATAGCATATTAAAATATCTCCTAAAAAAATTATCTCTTCAACATCATCATAAATTTCTCTTGCTTTTTTCTCTGTTTCTACACGCAATACATCTCCACTTTTCAATTTAACTATAGGTCCTTCTATAGAATTACATGAAGTATAAGTTGAAGCTTTACCTGGACGTTCTACTTTTAATTGTGTTCCTGTAGCAATGAATTCATTGGCAATTATCATCGTCGCAGGATGAACACTCTGCCCAGATAATCCAGAAGCGCGACTTCTCCCGTATCTCAAACGGAAACCCCCGGTGCGGAGAGGATGCGTAAACACTGGTCGTCCCCCCACAAGATCGGTGATAAATGTATAGTCGGGAGTGATTTTGGGTTTTTCTCCCCCTTCATTTTTTCCTTTTTTGGTTTTTGCTTTCATTACTTTTTGTATCTTTAATAATTCATCAAGAAAATCCCACTGTTCCATATCAAATTCGTGACCCCATTTTGATAACTGTTTCCATAACTTTGTGGCTTTCTGTACGAGACATTCGGCCATCACAAGACAAAATCCTCCTCTTATTATATTGGTATGGACTCTTGGCAAATTTTTATAATTTGGGACTTCTATACGTTCTGTGGGTTCTCCAGATATTTGTACTGAAATATTTTTTGTAAGAAAATCAAGTTCCTCTTTGGAAGGAAGATATTGTACTCTCACACATCTTTCATTATAATGTTCAACTTCACAAAATGTTCTATTGATTTCATTTTCATCGGGATCATATTGTGCATATCCTAATTTCTTCCTCACATAATCAGCGATAAGAACACTACATGCTGCCGCTGTGCCCCCTGCATTTCTCGTTGGACCAGAGTAATAAAGACAAAAATATTTTCCTTTTTTATCTCTTCTATCGACAATCTCCATATGTGTAAATCCTTCAAGACACGAACTCACCGTTCCGATAGTGATATATGCAAATCCTGTACGAATTCCTATCTCTATGGCTTCTTTTTCGTTCTTAAATTTACATAGTTCTTGTTTGGCCAATTCTTCTGCTATCTTAAACGCAACTCTCCAATCCAAAATTCCATATTCTTCCTCTAATTCATGAATTCTGCCGACCACATTAGAATCAATTATTTGTGGTGCTACTGTTGATATTAATCCCACAACTCTCTCCGCCATATTCTTCGCAAGAGAAATTTCAACTTTTTCGTTTGGATCTAATAACTTTTTTCTTGCCTCTGATGCTATCTTAAACTCAACATTTACTTCTTCGACTATCTCATCAAAATAAGATTTCATCTCATCAGAACATTCGGGATACATACTTTTAATTTTTATATCGTTTTTCATTTTCAATCACAAAATTTCAAAATCTTGATTTCTCTTGTTTGAAGATTAACTATGGGAACTCTCCCAGGAAGGGGATTTCCTCCAAACTTGAGTGCATATTCACTTATCCCATCCCAGCAACTACACGAAAGTATAGTTACATTCTTATAATTATTCGCACATGCACGATGTGTATGTCCACTTACAAGAATATCCGGAATTTTATCTATTACCATCGGATCTGATCTCGTATCTGGGATGTAAAGATTAGATGTGTGTGTTGGTGCAAGATGTCTTTTTTGAAGAAGATATCTCATCACTAAATCCGCACGATCTCCTCCTCCTGCTTCTCTTAATTTTTCTATCTTATCGGCATAATAGAATATAGAAAATCCATGATACATAAGAACATCAAATCCAGAAAATGTTTCTGAAGAATGAATATTTACTATTCCAGGACTAGATACAAATGTCATGTTAGGCACTTCATACAATGCTTTTCCATAATTTTTAGAAATAATTGGTTGGGGATCAGCCAATCTCATAGGATCATGATTCCCTGGGATGATTATCATTTGCACATCTTTCGGGACATTCTGGATGAGCAATTCCGTAGCTTTCTCATACTGTTTGTAAACATCTTTTATAATTAATTCATTTTCTTGTGTTGGGAAAATTCCAACTCCATCCACTATGTCTCCAACTATAAATAAATATTTTATACTTCTCCCAAGCTTTCTTTGTTCTTCATTCCCAGATTCTCCACGCATCCATTTAAAAAATTTAATAACGTCTTCTTCTTGGAAATCTTTAGAACCTATTTGAAGATCAGAGATAAATGCTGCACTCACAAAATCTTTTGATTTTTTCAATTCTCTATTCATCGCAACATCTGGAAAAAATATTTTATTCGCAAAAAAAATATCTTCTCCTCTTGTCCCAGTAATAGCAAGAACTTCGTCATGGACTATTTCTTTGGCAATTTCGAACAAATCTTCTCTTTTCTTATTGATAAGAACTTTAGTGCGACCAGTAGGGTCTTCAACTTCTATTACATAATGTCCATTCTTAGTTATTTGTATATCATACACCATCCCTATTATAGATAGTGTGTCAGAAGAAGTCCCCCCATATAATTTATTTATAGAAACGAGTCCTTGAAGATCTCTTTCCCTTAATATTTTCGAAATTGCTTTATAACGATGATTGAAATAAACCACAAAATCTTTAAATTCTCTTTTCTTATGGAACTCTTTATAGTTGTAAACTATTTTAACATTATACTTTTCTTTTTCTGTATCATTTTTTTCTGTTTCATTTGATTTGTTTGTATATCCCTCTTTTGTATTATTTAGATTTAGAGATGTTGATCTTACTTTTGTATCATTTATCTTTATTATATTTGTGTTATTTATATTTGTGTCTTTTATATCTATTTTATTTATTTCTATCTCATCTCTTTTTGCTTTATCTAGTTTAATTATATCTGTCTCATTTTCTATTTTATTTTCTTTATTTGTATATCTAAAATTTTTCTTTTTTGTTTCTTCTAATAAATTAATAATTAATTCTTCATTTATTTCTTCGTGATTTATTAATTGTTTTTTTATATATGAAAAATCATCTACATTAATATTATTAATAATTTCATGACTTAACAAAATTTCTTTCTCTAAGAAAAAAGTTATTATCTCTGATTGATCTTTAATTTCTAATTTTTGCATTTTAAAAATTGATTTTGTTTTTTAATAAAATATATGTTTTGTTTTTAGTAGATTCTGGGAGAGTGAGTAATATTTCACGTGTTCTCCCATACCTCCCTTTTGAAATGGTCTTCGTACTTATTATTCCTAACATATCAAATTCCCCAACAATATCTGAAACTCTTCTTTGTGTAAGTGGACGAAGATTTATTTTTATACATACTGATTTGTAACAATCATAAAGTTCTGATGTTTGAATATAATCTTTCTTTTCATCATATAGAGATAATATTGAAAATAATACAATATGAAATTGTTGAGGATAAGATTCAACAGCATCAAAAATTCTATCCCTTTCTATCTTTGATTCTGCTTCGTCTATATGATTAAGACCTATCTTCATCAATCCCCCTCTTTCCGCAAGTTCTCCCGCCACTCTCAATAATTCTATGGCTCTTCTAGCATCTCCGTGTTCTCTTGCTGCGTATGCGGCACATTTTGCAACAACCCCTTCAGAAACCACATCTTCATTAAATGCTTCTTTAGATCGTGATAATAAAATATCTTTGAGTTGAAGTGCATTATATGGAGGAAATATCATTTCTTCTTCAGAGAGAGAAGATTTTACTCTGGGATCAATTAAATCAGCAAATACAAGATCGTTTGAAATTCCAATAAAACTTATCTGTGAATTTTTCAATTCAGAATTTATTCTTGTAAGAGAATATAATATCTGATCCCCAGATTTTTCAACTAATTGATCAATTTCATCAAGAATAATAATAATAGTTTTATTTTGTTTGTCTAATAATTCAAAAAATTGTTTATATATTTCGCTTGTAGGAAGCCCAGTATATGGAACATTACCTCCTAAATGTGAAATGATTTCTGCAAGTAATCTATATTCTGTGTCGGAAACTTTTTTTATTTTACAATTAATATAAATTGAAGATATTGGAACATTTTTTATTTTTGCTATATCTTCAATTTTTTTTATAACTGTTCTAACACAAAGAGTTTTTCCAGTGCCGGTTTTACCATAAACAAAAATATTTGATGGTTTATCAGATCTTAGAGATGGTGCAAGAATTTGCGCAAGTTGATGAATATGAGTCTCACGATGTTCTATATTTTCAGGAATATAATCAAATTGTAATGTTTTTTTGTTGTTAAATAGAGGTTTTTTAGAAATGAATTCTTCAAAATAGTTATTTAGTTCTTCATCTATATTAAGTGGCATATAATACCCCTGAGTTAAATTAATAATAATTAGAGAACTATATAAATATTTTGTTGTTACTTGAGGGAATAACCCCTTCATTTCGTTTGGAACACAATAAATAAAATAAAAAGAATATCTATTATTATTATTTTCTATATAGAAATCATAATAATCTTTTGTTTTCCATATATTTTGAAGAATTAAGTAAACTTTGAATTAAAAAATATTTTCCATAAGAAATAAAGGGGTGAGGGAACACAATCTAAAAAATAGAATAAACTAAAATCTTCAAAACAAATATATTTAATATGAAACATTTAAATAATAATTGTCTTCTAAAGTCTTCTTACAGGATGCATAGCTCCACAAGCAGTACATTTTATTGAATATTGTCCTTTTTCTTCAATTAATTTTGTATCTGGTTTTCTACATTCAGCACATAATACATAATTCAAAACATATTGTTTTATTTTTGAATTTATTAATTTTGCAGAAATTTTACTTCCAAAAATTATTCTTTGTCCATTGATTTTTCCAGGAGTTGCAAGCTCTTTAAGAACATATTTCAACAATTGACCTTGATCTCTATTAAGGTGTTTTGCGATTTGGAAAAAATTACTTATTATAGTATTATTCCCTTGTATATGTCCAATAACTTTTGGTATCTCAAATCTAGATGTGTTTCTAATGTCTTCTGGAAGAGACTCTCTTGCTTTCTCAAGTAATTTTTTGTAATCCATAACTTATATTTCCCTTTTATAATAATTTATATTTCCCTTTTATAATAACTTATATTTTCCTTTTATAAACCTATTCTTCACCATTTCTTATAATTACAAAATTTAATCTATATTAAAATCTATAATATATTAAAATCTATAATATATTAAAATATCAATCTTAAAATATTAAAATCTATAATATATTAAAATATCAATCTTAAAATATTAAATATCAAATCTATTAAAAACAAACAAAATACAGTACAATTTAAATAATCCTTTATTGTTAAATATAAAAAAGATGGTGCTTGAATTATTTACTAAAAATAGGAATCCATTTATAATATTTTCAATTGGATTTATATATGCTTCATTAGGATTTATTTTAGCAAGAACATATTTTTATAATAATATAAGCACTGCAATGGTCTTTCTTACATCATTGGCCTGTTTTTATATGATTTATACAATGATAAAAAAAGAAGAAAAATATGATTTAAATCTTAAAAAAGAATCTAAGATACTAAAAAAACATTTTCATTTAATAATACTTTTTATGATGCTTTATTTGGGTTTTTTTAGTGCATTCTTTATGTTTGGTTTAATATTATCTCAAGATACAGTAAGTCATATATTTGAGGATCAGAGAGATGCTATTTCTTCTATAAATTCTCAGATTTCTGGTAGTGCGATAAGTGATAACACAATGATTAATATTTTTTCACATAATTTATTAGTTTTATTCATTTTCTTTTTCTTTTCATTCCTTTTCGGCGCTGGAGCCATATCTTTACTAGTTCATAACGCATCAGTGGGGGGATTTTTCGTAGGGAATTTTGTGAAAGTACAATTATTAACATACTCTAAATTTTCTTCATTTATCTTAGGAATGTTAAGATATTTTCCACATGCAATATTTGAATTTAGTGCATTTTTTATGAGTGCAATTGCAGGAGGGATAATTTCTGTCGCATTAGTAAAATATCATTACAAATCAAAACATTTCTTTAACGTAATTAAAGATGTGGGAACCGTTCTTGGAATATCTATCCTCATATTATTCTTCGCGTCTTTCGTAGAAGTTTATATTACTCCAAATTTGGTGGGTTTGTTTTCTAAAATATTGATTTAAGTGTTATTTACACATTAACCATATTTTTTAAGAAATTTGTAAAATAAGGAGTTTTCACCCATATTCCCAAATCATAATTTTTATGCACTTCATCGTCTTTATTTACCATAAAAAGAGCTTCATTATTATCAATCAAACACATTCTGTTTATATTATTACTTAGATTAACTTCTCCTAATCTCTTTAATTTAGTAATTATTTCTTTATCAGAATTTTTAGGAATATTAAATTTCAACTTAATTCCTTTTTTCTTAGCATCATTCATTAATTTGTTAAACATTTCATACTTTTGATTTATTGCTTTGTCCGTTGTCATCAAAAATATTTCTTCTTTTGCATTTTTCATCATCATACTAAGATGGTGGTATATATTCTCTCTACCTTTTATAGTGCCAGATAAATCCATTGTTTCAAGATTTTCTATTCCTTTTTCATGTAATTCTGAAAGATCTGAAAGAATTTTACTTTCTCCCATCTTATCTAAATTTTCTATAACTTCAGAAGTTTGTTCTTCTATCTTACTTTTTATCCTTTCTAATACTTTAGAAGGGGGTACAGCAACATATCTTATTGGTTTTTTGGATTGTTTAACAATGAATCCTTTCTCTTCAAGACTTTCAAGAACATCATAACTTCTCGATCTAGGAACTTCAGAAATATCTGCTAATTCTCCAGCTCCTGCTTCTTTTCTTGAAAGAAGAGCCGACCATAGTTTAGACTCATAAGAATTAAGTCCAAAAATTTTCAATCTTTCAATAAACGATTTTTCTACAATCATATTCTTTTCTTATGAGGAAGATACATATCTTATTTATAAATATATTTATTATTTATCATTCAGAAGTACTCACAAATTAAAAATACTCTCTTCTCTTATTTAAAAAGGTTTATAAAGTAATAACTCAATATTAATTTTAATCTATATGGATTAATTATTGGGGGCAATACAAATGGCAAAAACTAAAAAAACTTCTTCTAAAAAAACGAAAAAAGTAAGTATTAAACAAAAAACGACTGTTAAACAAATAGCGAAAAAACCAATTGAGATAGTTAATATTGTTGTTTCTGGTGCTGTTGATCAAGATAAGATTCCATTGGAAAAGATGGCCGCAACCCTCCCAAATACAGAATATAACCCAGAACAATTCCCCGGATTGGTTCTAAGAATAAGAGATCCTAAGACTTCTGCACTTATATTTAATTCTGGAAAAATTGTATGTACTGGTGCAAGAACGCTTGCACAAGTTGATCAGGCAATGCAAAGAATCGTTGAATCTCTCAAGAAGATAGGAGTTAATGTAAAAGCAAAACCAACATATACTGTACAGAATGTGGTGGCATCTGGAAGTATTGGGATGGATATCAATCTTAATGTATTGGCAGTTAAGTTAGAAAATACAGAATATGAACCAGAACAATTTCCGGGGTTAGTGTATAAATTGAGAGGCACAAATTCTACATTTTTGTTATTCACTAATGGACAGATTGTATGTACTGGTACTAAGAGTAGAGAAGAGGTTGATGATGCGGTTAAGAAGCTTATTAAGAAGCTCAAAGACACATTATGAACACACAAAATGCAATAGAACTCGATGTAAATGAACAAATTAATGTATTCTATAATTTTTTTGATTCTTATTTTCTTGACAAAATATTAGAGATCACAAGAAGTGATAAAGAAAGCATCCTCATAGATTTTTCTTTATTATCTAAATTTAATATTGACTTATCAGAAAATTTATTGAACAATCCAGATGAAACATTAAAAACGGCAGAACTCGCACTCTCAAAATTTGATAACACAAAAAAAATATTACCACGATTCTATAATCTCCCAAAAAGCCATACTGTATTCATAAGAAATGTAAGAAGCAAACATATCGGAAAATTTATTTCTGCTATCGGTGTTATCAAACAGAAAACTGGGGTTAGGCCAAGAGTTATCGGGGCTAAGTTTGAATGTCCAAGTTGTGGGAGTATTATTTCTAAAAAACAAGAAGAACAATCTTTTACTCAACCAACACATTGTAGTTGTGGAAGAAAAGGAAGATTTAAACTGATAGATAAGAATCTTATAGATTCACAAAAAATAGTTATTGAAGAATCTTATGAAACATTAGACGGGGGTTCTCAACCTAGGAGGGTGCCTGCAATCCTCAACAATGATTTATGTTCCCCGTGGTCTGATCATAGAATCAATGCAGGGACTAAAGTAGAAGTTACAGGCATTGTGAGAGAAGTTCCTATAACAACGAGAGCTGGAGGACAATCAACCACATTTGAGATGGTAATAGAGGTAAATTATGTTGCTCCAATGGAAGATGATTTTTCTGAGATAACGATCGATGAAAATGAATTAAAAGAAATTAAAAAATTAGCATCTGATCCTGAAGTATTTAATTTACTTAGAGAATCTATTGCCCCAAGCATATACGGTCACGAATTGATTAAAGATGCACTAATATTACAGATATTTGGAGGAGTTAGAAAGGTGAGGAATGATGGAGGGGTTACTAGGGGGGATACTCATATTTTATTGATAGGGGATCCTGGGACTGGAAAATGTGTCAGTGGCGATACGAAAGTAATATTATCAGACGGAACCATAACAACATTTGAGAAACTTTGTGAAGATATCAATTTTAATGAAGATTATTCTCATATCTCAGAAGGAGTGATGTCTTTTGATTTGGATGGAGTTTCTTCAATTCATAATGCTACTAAGTTATGGAAGAGGAAATGTAGTGAGAAAATGTTTTATGTTAAAACCTCTTCTGGGAGAGAACTTAAAATTACAGAAAATCATCCTTTATTCACTACATATGGAGGGTTTATTTATGGAGAAGAGATTTCTAATCTAACCAAGGGGGAATTTATTGCACTCCCTAGAAAATTAAATATTGGGGGGTCTTTTCAACAACTTTCTAAAGAATTTAAGAGATCAAAAGCAGGAGGAAAACTCACTCCCTTCATCCCTGATTTTGTGGATAAAGAAATAGCAAGACTATTTGCGTATATCATTGCAGAAAGTTATGTCGCACACACTAATTCTTCAGGAATAGTTTCATTCACCAATAATGACCTTATTTTAATAGATGATTTCAGAAGAATATTGGAAAAAAGATTCAAACTTCCAGTCCATAATAAAAAATTAAATAAATATAAAAGTTCCTATGAGATTTATGTTAGTTGTAAAGAATTTATTTATTTCTTAGAATATCTCGGTCCAGGCATAGTTACTTCATCAGGGAATAAAAGAGTCCCAAATTGTATAAATAAATCTCCTAATTATATAGTTAGAGAATTCTTAAAAGCTATGTTTGAATGTGACGGATATGTTGATAGGAGAAGATTAGAAGTCTCTTATACCTCAAAAAGTAGAGGGCTGGTTGATGATTTACAGATATTACTCTTAAGATTCGGGATTCATTCCTCTATAAAAAAGAAAATCAAATGTGCCACTAATACCATTAAGAAAATAAAAAGAGAGTATTTCACATTATCAATATATGGAGATTTTGCAAGAAAGTTCAGCAATGAGATTGGATTTATTTCAGAAAGAAAAAATTCTCATCTTAGTGAATCTAGAAAATCTAATACTAATATTGACGTAATCCCTAATGTTCACAAGATATTGAAAGTTTTAAGGTTGAAAAATAAATTAAGCCAGTTTGATTTTCCTATACCCAGAACAACATACCAACATTATGAGAGGGGGGATAGAAATCCATCAAGAAAAAATCTAATCAAGATATCTGATATGTATATGAAAATAGATCCTAATAATGTATTTGCTCAATCATTATACAAACTCTCAAATTCTGATTTATTATGGGATAAAATAGAAGAAATAAAAGAGATAGATTCTGAAGAGTATGTATATGATTTTGAAGTACAGAGAACCCATAATTTTGTAGCTAATGGAGTTATGATACACAATTCAATGCTAGTTAAAAGAATTTCAGTGATTGCACCAAAATCATATTTTGTTTCTGGAAAAGGCGCTTCTGGTGCCGGATTGACTGCCACAGTACAACGCGACGAAACAACCGGAACATGGGTTCTTGAAGCGGGAGCATTGGTTCTTGCAAACAAAGGTTATTTAATGATAGATGAGATGGATAAGATGAATAAAGAGGACAGAGATGCGATGCATTCTGGGTTAGAACAGCAAGAAATTCATGTAAGCAAAGCTAATGTCCAAGCCACACTGAAATGTGAAACCACCGTTCTTGCAGCAGCAAATCCTAAATTTGGTAGATTTGATCCCTACTTAACTATCTCTGAACAGATAGATATGCCTCCATCATTAATCAACAGATTTGATTTAATATTTCCAGTTAAAGATATCCCCGACAAAGAAAAAGATAAGAAGATGGCTGAATTTATTCTTAGATTGCACCAGAGCAAAGGTGGTAAAATCACCGAAGTTCCAATCTCTACCGAATTATTTAGAAAGTTTGTTGCATACGCTCGTCAGAATTGTATCCCAAGATTGACAGATGAGGCAATAAATAAAATATTGGAGGAGTATGTTGAGATTAGAAATTCTGGAGGAGAAGATAATATTAAATCTGTACCTATTTCTTCCAGACAATTAGAAGGGATCATAAGATTATCTGAAGCTTCAGCAAAAGTAAGACTGAGCCCCACAGTGGATATTGAAGATGCGAAACGTGCTATTGATTTAGTCATGCACTGTCTAATGGAGATCGCAGTAGATCAAGAAACCGGAAAAATAGATATTGATAAGATAAGCTCGGGAATTTCTGCTTCCGAGAGAAATAAAATAATGGGAGTTAAGGGAATAATTGCTGAGCTCGAGGAAAAGATTGGTAAAGTTATCCCAATAGATGATATTATTAAAGAAGCCGAGAAGAAAGGTATAAGTTCTGAGAAAGTTGAAGAGGCCATTGAAAAACTAAAACGTGCAGGGGATATTTTTGAACCGAGAATCAATTTTATTAGTAGGTTGTGATACTATGTTGTGAGAGATAGAAAAAAATTACAAATACAATCTCCTCATTTTTAGATTTTCAAAATCGATTTTAGAGACATCCAATAGAGTAAGTGATAATTCTACAAATTTTCCATATGAAATTAAGGTAAAAACCGAAAGATAAATAGAGGAGTACTCTCCTCCAATTAATTATTACAAAACAAAAAAGAGGTAGTACTCCAAATGGTAAAAATAAATCTGAACTTAAATAACTTTTGGGTGATGGATGAGCTAAAATCATTATTTTCTGATTTAGATCTTGGTTATAATATAATAATCACTGAATCAGGGACTATCATGCCAGATATAAATAAATGTCCTTGTTGCAAAAAATCTCTCTTAAAAAATGGATATAATGAATGCAAAAATGAATTTGCAAAAGGATTTGGATTAATTATGAAGAAGGGCAGACTTGTCTGCTCTACTCCAGGATGTAGATTCAAAATAAATATAGATAAATCTGTTTTTAATAAATGGTGGTCTAAACTATTAGGTCTTGTTTTGAGTACTATATTGAGCCTTGGGGCGAAGAAAGTTTCTCCAGGAAATATTGCAACACATATTCGTGAAACACACGGAATTTCATTATCTGAGGAGTATGTTCGTCTTAAATTAGAAGAATTAACAAACAATATTGAGTGTCCAAATCCTCAAGAAGAACCAAGCGGAGTTGTAGTTCACGATGAACAATTCATTAAGATTAAAGGAGTTGATTTTAAGAGAATAAGTGCAGTTGATGCTAACAACTCATGTTTACTATGATAACCTTCATTCAGATAGAACAGAAGAAACAACCATCTCAATTTGCCAAGAAATAAAGAAAGTCCTCAAAAAGATTAAGGTAGTGATAGATGGGAATATTGCTTCAAGAAATGCGTATGATACTGTTTTTGAGGACATTATTATTCAATATTGTTTATTTCATTTCGCAAAAAATGTAAGAGAAGCATACAGTGATGAGGTAGGATATGGTAAAGGAAGATCAATACTTCCTTTACAACATCTCATAGGATTTTTTTCCATACTTAATATATTTTTTGACCATGATAGAGAAATTATAGAATTAAGAAGACTACAAAATGAACTTAATGAGAATATTGATAGAATTAATAGAATTGATAAATCAGAATATTCTGAAGAGGAAAAGCAAAGATATATCGAATATATCGAAGATTTTAATGAGAAATATGATAAGAAAGCACGTAAGTATTTAACTAGAATAAAGAAAATACGAAGAAGAAAGAATGGAATTAAACTTACTTTGAGAACGGAAGAACAAGCAGTTGAATTACTTAAAGACGCTGAAACATATAATGTATTCCCAACTAAAGTACAAAAACAAGTAAACAGACTTAAAAAAAATTGGGAGAATTTTACTCATTGTTTGAGGGATAATACTATCCCTCCAACATCAAATAAAGTTGAACAATACTATGCTCTAACATTAAATTGGATAGAAAAAAATAATCTACAATCAAAAAAACAATTTTATCAAAAACAAAAATTTAATTTAATAAAAAGATATAAATTACCATTAATTAAAGAAGGAATTTTCTTAGATTTCCTAAGAGCAACATTTACAATGTTACTCACTTTTGGAAAAACATAATAGATTTCATATCTATTTTTTAATTTTTAAGATAGCGAGAGCCATATCATTTTATGGAAAAATCTTATTGAAAAAAGAGGATGTGTTAGATTTTTGATTTAAAAGAAAATTTTTAGAAATTTTTGGGGTACGTTTTCTATGGAAAAGTCAAATTTCACTTAAACCGTAGGATGTCACCGATTTTACTAACATTTATAAATAAAAAGCTTCTGACATAAGTAAAGAGGTGATTAAATGGCAGGATTTGAAGCTTTTGGAGTTCAGGAAGCAACTCTCGCTATCATTATAGGTACGCTTGCAGCTATTGTTTTTAGTTTAAAGGTTCTTTTCGAATTAGAGAGGAGAATAGCAAGCATAGACCGAAATATAGAACGAATGGTAAGGGGAGTTCTAAAAGAAGAACTTAATATCGAAAAACAATTATCAAGAAGAAATACAAGGTCTACTAGGAAAACTTCAAGAAAGGTTGTTAGGAGCAGATTACGAAGATAAATTAAATTTTACTTTCTTCTATAACTTCTTCTGCTTCTAGATTAAGATAATCTTTTAATAATAAAGCATCTCCATCAGTTTGATCCAGAGGTTTGATTTCTCCACTACTAAACTCAAAAGCAAGCCTATCGGAATTTAATTTGTCTTGGGTCCTCCCCATAGATCTGCATAAATTTTGTTTTCCTGTATTAATTATTCTTCCACATAATTCAAAGTTATTCTCAGAATATGCTTCGCTCAGATAACATTGATCCCTTCTACTAGTATCTTCTATCTCTGGACACGATTTGGCTGAATTTTCTTTTCCAGAAGTAGATGAGGGTGTTACTTCATCTTCTTGACTATCGCTAACTTTTGTAGATGGCGCGTTTTTATCTTCGATAACTCCCTCTTCGTCCACAGAATGAGGGCCTTGTTGTGGTTTAGTAAAATCTATCTCCTCCCCAATATCTTTATTTTGTTTATCGTTGTCCAGGATAGTTTGGGGAGTAGAATCCCCAAATATTAAAAAATAACCTAATGAGGTTACTCCAATAAAAGCAATTATAATAACAACAAAGAATAATATCTTTTTCTCTCCATCAGAAAAATTAAATCTTCTAGAATATAAATTGTCTATCGCTTCATCAACTACCTCTTTTCCATAACCTTTACTTATTAGATAATTTCTTAATTGTGGGACAGAATACCCTTCTTTTTGTTCTTGTTTAAGATAGTTGGTTAACCTCTTAACATCATCTTTTGTGTATTTCATAATTTGTTTAATTTTTTTATTTCGTTTATTATTTTCTCTTGATGATCTCTAAATAAATCTATTTTTGGTGATTCCTCACCCTTAGCGTGATGCTTCAGCTTGAGGTGAGCCAAAAAATCACTGTGAGTATTTTAAAAAGCGAAGCTTTTTGAAAAACACTCTTTTTCTATTTATTGTGTATCGGATCTGACGCGAAAGTATGAGCTCATACAAGAAGTAAAAAAACAACCTGTATGAGATGCAAAGTGAATAGTGGAAACTATGGAGAGTTAAAAAGCCTTTCGCATAGCAAAGGTCAAAACAAGTATCATATAATAATTGTTCCAAGAGCAAGATATCCAGTATTCAAGTATCAAAAAACTAAAGAGTTGTGCGGAGAAGGTTTAAAAGAAACATGTAAAAGAAATAAAATAGATTTGTTTACTTATGAAGTTATGCCAGATTATGTGCATATCTTCATATCTTGCCCCTTAGAAAATATATTTTGAAAATGTGTGCAGTGATAAAAGGAGGAACTTCTTTCTATGTAAGGAAAAATATTCCTTTTGCTCTTTTTCATGTTTCTTTCTTTTGTTTTATCTTTTTAACTCAAGTCTGAGAAGTCTCCTTCTTTTAGGTGGGGGATGAATCAGACAAAAACATCGCAAGAATAGATAAGACTTATTTTTGAAAATATTTAGTCAATAATTCAGATGTATAGTAAATTGTCTTATGAATCGAACATTTTAGCAATTTACTATCTCTGAAATTCGCAACTATTTGTGTTAGATTTCTTGCGAATTTCATTATATGAATGACCGAAGACAAGCCACTGGACAAAGTATTTGTCTAGTGGTTCTTTCTTAAATTTAGTAGATAAATCTTATCTAAGTACTGAATAATTTTAGGTTTTAGAAAACTTCTAAAAGCAAAGCCACTAGACACACTAGACAACCACGCACGCAGGGTATATAAACAAGTTATGTCATATGATAATTAGTGATAACAATGAAAACATACAGGTTTAGAATATATCCAAACAAACAAATTGAGCAGAAATTACAGAGATCGCTTGATCTTTGTAGGTTCACATACAACAATCTTCTTTCTGAGTTCAATAGTTGGGACACTATTTCAAAATATGAATTACAGTCAAGAATTGTAGATTTTCAGATATGCTATCCTGAACTTAAAGAAGTATATTCTAAAGTGTTACAGTATGAGAATTATCGTTTGTTCTCAAATTTGAGGGCTTTAGGAGAAACGAAAAAGAAAAATAGAAAAGTTGGTAAACTCAGGTTCAAAGGTAAAGGTTGGTTCAAAACTATTCATTATAATCAATCAGGATATAAATTGTTAATGAAAGGAAAAAGATGTCAGACACTTAAACTCTCAAAGATTGGTGAAATCCCTATCAGATGTCACAGAAAAGTTAATGGTAACATTAAACAGGTTGTTGTGAAACGAGAAGCTTCCGGAAAATGGTTTGCTTCATTGATAACTGATGAGAAAAAACAAGTTCATAAGAAACAAATAAAGAAAGTTGTTGGTATTGATTTGGGTTTGAATGATAGTGTCTGGGATAGTGATAATAACAAAACAGAAAATCCTAAGTTCTTGAATAAATATTCTTTACAATTAACTAAACGTCAACGCCAGATGTCTAAAAAGAGGTTAGGAAGTAAGAACCGAAACAAGTTTCGGATTCGATTAGCAAGGAGTTATGAGATATTAGCCAATACAAGAAAAGATTTTGTACATAAACTAACAAAGTATTATGCTGATAATTATGATTGTATAGGTATGGAAGATATGTCTATCTATAATATGGTAAAAGGTAAGAAGAATAAATTTTCAAAATCTTTACTCGATGCTTGCTTTGGCTTTATAAGGAGTGAAATGCAACGCAAAGCTGAAAATGCTGGTGGCGTATTTATTCCTGTAAATTATAGAGGCACAACAAGTAGATGTAGCCAATGTGGAAATAATATGAAAAAAAAGATTTGGGAGCGAGAACATAATTGTATTAGTTGTGGTTTTTCTGCGCCGAGAGATTATAATTCTGCATTGGAAATCAAGAGATTAGCACTCATAGAGATAGGGGTGGGACGTCCCGAATCAACGCTTGAGGAGATGGAAGCTCTACACTGTAAAGTGCAACTTCCGTCAATGAATCAAGAAGCCATGTCATTCACGGCGTGAGTAGTTCACTATATAATCCTTTGCAAAAAATAAAAAAATAAAAAAGCCTTTACCTTAGGCTTAGATGTTCAAACGCTTTTCCAAGAACCATAATGGCCCTTGGGATATCTGAAACTCTAAGAGAATTTGTGGACTGCCATTCTCCATCTTTATCCTTGTACCTTCTATCAAAACTAATTGATTTAAAGGCTCTCACTTCTCCGTCTCTCTCTACCTCGTTGTCCCATACGCTGGCACAGATTGTGCCAGATCTAAATGTTTGTTCTGGTTTTCCCATTTTATACCTCGTGTTTAATTTTTGTATAAATTAGTAAACACTCATTATTAAAAGAACTTTGGTAGAAAAAAATAGATATTTTATAGAGAATTTAGATATTTTATAGAGAGATGATGAATAATTTGCTATTTCTCAATTTTTTTTAGAAAACTTTCAAGTTCTTTGATTTCCTTCTTAATACTTTTTATTTGTTCTTCATTATTTTCTATTTCCTGAACCTCCCCGCATTCTGGGCACATAAATTCAAGATCTATCGCGGTATCAAATTGAACTCTCATACATTTATCTTTACATGAATAAAACTGTATTTCTTCTTCCCTTTTCAACCATTCATTAAGTTTTTCTAATCTTTCTTCTTTTAACTTTTTCATTAGATATTTTACTTGTTTAAGTTTGAATGTCCAATAATAGATATACCATCCCTTTCTTTTATCTTTTTTCTTTGTAAAACTTACCAAATTATACTTAAGAAGTCTATATAGCTGATTTCTTGTATAGTTTATTTCTTGTTCTAACGCTTCGGCTAGCTTAAATTCTGAGAGATTTTTTTTATTCTTGAGTTTATCAACTAAAGGAATAACATCTTTTCCTGCAGTTTCAGAAATTATCTCCTTCAAAAGATCATTATTTAATTTCATTTGTATATCAAAATTCTTTATTAATGTATTTAAAACTTTTCTTTTATGAGTTCCTCAAAAGTTATCCCCACACTACTTGCTAAAGTCAAACTTCCTGATAAATTCATCCCCGTATTTTTAAGTTGTCCCGGTTTTAAAAACCACCATTCTTTTCTATTATATCTCATCCCTATCCATTTCTCTGCCCCAAACGTATCTCCAAATTCAACCAACCCAGAAATTTGTTCTTTTGAGATGTATATCTTATTTTTAATTGAGCTCTTACATTCTATTGCTAAAATCCGTCCTTTCTTCCCAGCGATGATATCTACTGTTGGTGTGTGTGCGGATCCGGATCCTGCCACTCTTAGCGGAGCCCATCCGGATTTATGAAACATTTGAATAAGTTCTCTTTCTACATTGCTCCCTTTATTTTTGTTTGCCATTCCCCAAATGAGATAGAAGTCATATAAATAGTTATTTGAAGATTCTTTCAGATAATTTTATTAACTAAAAACACATTATAATAGAAAATGGGCAAAAATTTACTCTCTTTGGCTTCAATGGAACATATTTTGAGGGATTCGGGTGCTTCTAGGGTATCTGAAGGCGCGAAAAATGCTCTGAGAGATATTCTCGAAGAATATGGAGTTCAAATATGTGAATCTGCCATCAAATATGCTAAACATTCTGGAAGAAAGACAGTAAAAGCTTCTGATATCAAGTTGGCCTTTCAATAAATGTAATGTTTTCAATTTAATATAGAGGGATTTGAATAATAAATATAGATTATTTTATCCGAAAATAATTCTCATCCTACCTTATATTATAGATAGAACAAAAAAATAATTTTATCACTAAAATTTAGTTTAAATTTTATCTGAAAGACCATATAATTATCACTCAAAACAAAGATTATTTTGTCACTTTGTAGTATCCGGATATTATTGCATGGGGTTCTTTTTCTATTTTCCATATTAATCATACCTCCTAAAAAACAATCCCAAGATGCTACTAGGTTGAAGTTTGTTAATCACAGCTTCATTTGGAGTTATA
>Ga0210057_1000573_pt1 | contig 60567 bp, 58 predicted proteins | sample CryGeyCG2114_010_2_FD_183968 | JGI IMG/M metagenome (GOLD analysis project Ga0210057, IMG submission 183968) | Groundwater microbial communities from aquifer - Crystal Geyser CG10_big_fil_rev_8/21/14_0.10 (SPAdes) (version 2) | ecosystem: Environmental > Aquatic > Deep subsurface > Groundwater ...
AAGGAGAAGTTATCGGTACCTGCTTAAAAAGACATAGACATCAGGAATTTATTAAGTTCTTAAAACAAATTGATAAAGCGGTAGAAAAAGACTTAGAAATCCATTGTATTGTCGATAACTATTCAACGCATAAACATCCAAAGGTAAAAGAGTGGCTGAAAAAACATCCTCGATTTCACTTCCATTTCATTCCTACCTCCTCATCCTGGCTTAATCTGGTTGAGAGATGGTTTGGAGAGATTACCAGAAAAAGAATTAGAAGAGGAACCTTCCATAGCGTACCAGAACTTGTTGCCGCAATTGAAGAGTATATCAAACACAACAATGCTCATCCAAAACCATTTGTATGGACAAAAACCGCTGATGAGATTATTACTAAAGTTAATCGTGGTAAAGCTATTTTAAAGACACTACACTAGAAGTAAAATAAAAACAACAAACCCAATTATTCCACCCCATTTAATTAAATTATTTCTTTGACCAATTTTAAATCTTTCATGAGATTGCATTCTCTCTTCGTGAATATATTTGTGCGTCTCTCTTCTCTGACTTAATACTTCGGAGATGTGACTTTCACTCATTTTATCGTTATTGCCCCTCTCAATCTCGCGGAAAACTAAAGCAAGCTTTTCTTCGTTCTCTGTAAATATCGACTCCTTCTTTTTTTGAATTTCTTTACTTTCGTTTTTCATAAAGAAAAATAATCCTTCGTATTAGATTGATAGGTAAACAATATTTGTTTTTCTTTATAAGTTTTATTGAATCTACAAATGGTACTAATATTGTTAAGTAATTCTTTCTTGATATAAAAAGACATTAGGCGGGTTGCTAAAGTTTTTGAAATTTTTTTTCCTACTAAAAGCTCCTCAATTTTTTCAATTTTAGCACCTAATATATCTTCGTATTGTTCTTTGATTTCATCCACATTGTTCATATTTCAATAATATCATGAAATATAAAATTAGTAAATTTTTTGATATCTTATACCGATGCGTGGTCTTTTTATCCTTGTTGTTAATATTTTTCTCTATAAGCTTATACTATTTTTATCCCTCTCCGAAAGAATCATTGCTTCTTTCCCTATTGGCCAGTCGATTGCTAACTTAGGGTCAAATAATGAAATTGCCGCATCTCCACTCTTATCTCGATCTGCGTAGAGTCGATCCACAAAATAGACATAATCCATCGGACCATCAAGGACTGCATACGAATTCCCTACCCCAATGGGGACATACAGTGAACCGTCCAACGCTCCTTCGCCAAAACCAAGGATGAATGTCTCAATCGTTTTGTATGTAGGAGATTGAGGTCGAAGATCAACAAGTGCGCAATATGCTTTTCCCGCAGTCACAAAAATAAATTTGTTCCAACCCTCGGCATGGATCCCGCGAACTACATTCTTAATTGATCGTGCATGATTGATTTGTTTGACAATAAAAGTTTGACCTGTTACAGCCTCAATTTCGGGTATTCGTCCAATTTCAGAAAAAAATCCCCGCTCATCTTCATGAAAGGATTTTTCAACAAAAAACAAACCATCAATAGATGTTTTAAAGATTCCCTTTGCTATTTGGTTTTCAGTTTTCAGTTGATACATATTTTCATTATTTTATTAATTTCCATGTCATTCCCGACTAGATCGGGAATCCATAATACAGAACTAGAGAATGGATCCCCGCATTCGCGAGGATGACTGATTATTAAAATATTCTCTCGCCTGTCTTTCATCATCGTGCATTTGTGCAATCAATGCTTCCTTGTTTTCAAACTTCATATTATCACGAATTTTCTGAATACATATTACTTTCATTTCTTTTCCATAAATATTGGTGTCAAAATCAAGTATATAAATCTCGGCTTTTTTATCATGTTCATCAAAGGTGAGCGCTTTTCCAACAAAAATGAGAGATGGATACAGTACTTCATCAATCTGTGCAAATCCAACAAAAATCCCTTCAGGAGTTTTTGGCTCCACGTCAATATTTGCCGTTGGATATCCAAGTTCGGTACCGCGACGCAGATGCTTTTTTACCGCTCCAGAGAAGGAAAATAATACCGATTGTGTATTCATCATTTTTATTATCTAATAGCCATTAGCTATCAGCTAAGGGCTAATCCACGTGGCTGAGGAGAGAATCGAACTCTCGACCTGTCGCTTATGAAACGACCGCTCTAACCGCTGAGCTACCCAGCCTATTTACAATAATGAATCAATTAGTTTCCACTAAACAATAATAACAAAAACAGTCCTGTTGAATTATAATATAAAGTATGCCTTCAAACAATAGCCCTCACACGAAGATAGAGCTTTCTATCATCGTACTATCATATAATACCGCTGCGCTTACCAAGCAAACAGTCGAATCTATTCTTACCTCACTCAAAGCGGCTCGATTTGGATATGAAATCATTGTGTTTGATAATGCTTCAAAAGACAAATCCGTAGAGTTTGTGCGCGTTCTTTCTCAGAAATTCAAACAGATTACATTAATTGCTCACCATGAAAATCTCGGCTTTTCAAAAGGAAATAATGAAGCGGTTACATTAGCTCATGGATCATATATTCTTTTTCTCAATTCAGACATTATTATTCAAGATGATGCAATTTCAAAGTTGTTTGAGTATTACAAGAATAATCAACAATCCATCCATTTTCTCGGCGGAAAGTTGTTTAATAAAGATGGCTCTCTGCAACCATCTGGAGGACCCTTTTATTCACTTCCCGTCGTATTTGGGGCACTTTTTGCAAAAGGAGATCATTGGGGATTTTCACGTCAATCTCCCGATAAAATCACTCAAATCGACTGGGTATCTGGTGCATGTATCTTGACTACCAAAAAAATATTTAGCAAATTGAATGGTTTTGATGAAAAAATATTCATGTATATGGATGAAATTGACCTCCTGTATCGTGCAAAAAAAATGCATTATAATACCTATTTTTATCCCTATGCTCCATTTATCCATCTTGGGTCAGCATCGAGCGAAGGGAAGACGTATCCAATCTTACAAGTGTATAAAGGATTCAAATATTTCTATAAAAAACATCACTCATCTCTCTCTATATCTCTCCTTCTTAGTATGTTACAATTAAAAGCACTTATTGCTATTTGGATTGGTAAATTAACAAAAAATCAATATTTAACAGAGACATATGCAAAAGCTCTCGAAATTGCTAAAATGGCTTGATATTCATCTTTTGAAAGTTCTTGTCATTGGCTTCATTTTCCTCATCCCACTTTATCCAAAACTTCCTGTGAGAATGGTCAACTATACCTATATAGCGATCCGTGTCGAAGATTTTTATATGGTTCTTGTGGGTCTTGCCATTGCAATTCAATTTTTTCGAAAAAAAATGGAAATTCCTTGGAAAATATTGTATTTATTCCTTTTGTATTGGGGAGCAGTATTTCTCTCATTTATTTGGGGATATTATTTCCAAAAAACAGTCATCATTGACCATTTGGGCTTTCTTCATAGTGCAAGACGCATCGAATACATGCTTATTTTCTTTGTTGCATATTCAACGATAAAATCAAAGAAAGATTTTTTCCTCTATCTCAAGCTTATATTTAGCGTTCTTGCAATCGTCTCGCTTTATGGATTTGGACAGAAATTTATGGGCTGGCCCGCAGTACAGACCATGAACCCCGAATACGCAAAGGGTTACATTTTGGTACTTGAGTCTTGGTCTCGTATCTCATCCACATTTGCTGGACATTATGATCTGAGTGCCTATATTATTTTACTCATGCCAATACTCATTGGGTATTTTTTATATACAGAATCAAAAAAATATTTTATACTTTTTCTTCTTTCTCTTGGTACACTCGTTCTTGCAGGATCACGCGCATCATATATTGCATATCTATTCTCCATCACAGTATTTCTCGTGATGATGCGCAAATTCAAACTTCTTGCCATCATACTCATTGCAACTGCAGTTCTCACTCCACTTTCTGACAATCTTGCAAATCGATTGACAAGAACATTTCAGCAAACAAAAGTCTTTGTGGATTCGGAGACTGGACAAACATTCGTAGCTCGCAATATGACACCAGATGATTTGCCTCCTGGTGATTTCGGGTCTGGATCAAACCTTTCAACTGTAGGTAGCGGCATCCCAGTGGTAGTAGATACTGATACTGAATATGTCGCACGGCAAAAAATTCGTGAGGATTTGTTACAAGAAGGAAAAAAATCAGGAAAAACATACTCTCCTGAAGAGATTAATTCCGCAGTCGATCTCGTGTTTTTACGACAAATTCCCATAATAAAATACCTTCCTGACATTTCAATATCTACTCGACTTCAAGTCTCATGGCCAAGAGCATTTCATGCTTTTTGGAGAAATCCCCTCCTTGGCAGTGGTCCATCTTCGCTCGGTGAGGCGACTGACGGAGACTATCTACGGTGGCTCGGAGAAACTGGACTCTTGGGAACACTTTTGTTTCTTGCTATTCTCGGATCGATCATTATGCCAATATTCAAACATACAAAAAAAATGCAACAAAAGTATGCATATATTTTCTACGGATTCCTATTTGGATTCGTTGGCCTCTTTATCAATGCTGGATACATTGACCTATTTGAAGCATCAAAGCTCGCTTACATGTTCTGGCTTCTTGCAGGAATATTTTTTGCATCATCAAAGCTATTTGTGCAGAAAAAGAGCGTTGGAAAATTGAAGATATAATACTACGCTTGAAACATTCATTATGAAAAAAAAAGATATCATTATTCTCGCGGTAATATTAGTTATTGGTCTTGCGTTACGACTGTATAAAATAGATACTCCTCTTGCGGATCTTCACTCATGGAGACAGGTCGATACCGCTGCAGTTGCTCGAAACTTTACCCGCGACGGATTCAATCTTCTGAAACCGACATACGACGACCTTTCAAGTATTCAGACGGGCTTAGAAAATCCAACTGGAATTCGCATGGTAGAGTTCCCTATTTACAATGCAGTTTTTGGATTTTTATACAAATATTTTCCAATTACATCTCTTGAAATATATGGGCGACTCACTTCGGCACTCTTTTCGCTGGTGACAATTGGAGTCTTGTACTATCTTGCACTGAAAGAAAAAAGCCGAACTGCAGCTGTAGCGTCTGCAGGAATTTATGCAATTTTTCCTTTTTTTGTATTTTTCTCACGAGTTGTACTTCCTGAGTCGACTGCTGTTGCATTCATGATGTTATCGCTTCTATTTTTACATATTGGGCTCACAAACAATAAAAAGTCAATTACCCACCTTTTGGTTGGCTCTGTGTTTTTTGCGCTTTCCATTCTTACAAAACCGACAACAATATTTTATTCATTTGCTACAGGGTATCTCTTTATTCAGACATACAAATTCGATGTCTTAAAAAACTGGCGACCATATGTGTTTTTTCTCATTGGGCTTGTCCCGCTTATTCTGTGGCGCTGGTACATCCTACAGTATCCTGAAGGCATACCCGCAAGTGCATGGCTCATCACTCAGGTAAATACATTTGAAGGTCCAAAAGAAATATTCTTTCGCCCCGCATTTTTCCGATGGATGTTTATGGAGCGCATTGGAACTGAAATATTTGGAATTTATGGAGTGGCTTTTGTACTATTTGGTGTTGTCGGAAAGTATAAAAACCTCTTTATTCAAAGTATGCTCTTCTCGGGTCTCGTCTATCTTTTCACCTTTCAAGGGGGAAATGTACAGCATGAATACTATCAAATAATTCTTCTTCCAATGCTTGCACTCATGGGTGGAGTTGGAATCGCAAGTATATTTGAACTACCATCAAAATATGTTCAAAAAATACTACTGTATCCCACAGTATGTGTCACAATCATTTTCAGCCTTGTGTTTTCGTTTTATAAAGTCAAAGACTTTTACACATACCCAAATGATCTTCCACAGATAGCAGCGCTCATCAAAACCTTCACTCTTCCTGAAGATAAAATCGTGACGGACAGAAGTGGAGACACAACTCTTCTGTACCTTTCCGATAGAAAGGGTGCACCTGCAGTTTATAAAGATATAGATGAGTTGAAAAATCTTGGATATAGCTATCTGGTAACCTCGAATGAAGGATTAAAAACAGATTTAAAATCAAGAAATCTGGAAATAATGGTCGAGACCGATCTATACTTACTTGTAAAACTTTAGCTCACATTGAAGATTAATTTCAATACGTATGAATATCTTGATGCTCACCCCCTACCTTCCGTATCCTCCAGCATCAGGCGGACAGATTCGTACGCACTACTTGCTCAAATACCTCGCGCGAAATCACTCTATTACACTTGTAGCACTCTATAAAGATGAAAAAGAAAAACAGTACGCAAAACACTTGAGCTCATATTGCTCTGAAATACATCTATGTAAGAGAGCAAGTAAACCATGGAAGCCGAGTATCATCGCAAAAGCAGCTTTCACCAATCAGCCATTTCTGATTGTCCGAAATTATTCTAAAGAAGCAGCTGAGAAAATAAAAACTCTCCTTCAAGAAAGGACTTTTGATGTTATTCATGCGGAGACATTTTACATCATGCCACATATTCCGAAGACATCTACGCCGATTCTTCTCGTGGAGCAAACGATTGAATACAAAGTCTACCAACACTTTACATCGTCTCTACCTTCGTTTCTCCGACTTCCGCTTCATATCGATATCATTAAACTAAAACATTGGGAAAAATATTACTGGAAAAAGGCTGATCTTGTGGCAACAGTATCCGAGTTTGACAAAAATGAAATCAAACGATTGGCACCAAGTATTGAACCAGTAGTCATTCCAAACGGTGCTGGAGATGAAATGTTTGTGAAAGATTTACCTGAAAAAATACTTTCCAAACCAAAGCTCTTGTTTCTAGGAAACTTTTTTTGGTTGCAAAATGTCGAGGCAGCAACATATCTAATTGAGTCTATATATCCTCTTCTGAATGATCAGATTCCCAATATGGAGGTCATTATTGCTGGACAAAATGCTGAAGGAAAGATTCCCAAATCCCATAAAAAGAATATCAAGATTATCGATCTTGATCCTGGAGATGCACAAATCGTCAAAAAACTATATCGCTCAGCAACTCTTTTCATTGCACCAATTTTTGGTCCTGGTGGGACACGCCTCAAGATTTTGGCAAGTATGGCATCGGGGCTTCCCATCGTTTCGACAAATGTGGGTGTGCAAGGACTTGGCATTATTGATGGTGAGCATGCGGTGATCGCACAAACTCCAGAAGAGTTTGTTTCACAGATCCAAAAAATTCTTTCTGATCCTCAATTGTATAAAAAAATTCAAAAAAATGCATTTAATTTGGTGAGTGAAAAGTTCAGTTGGGAATCTATTGCCAAAAAACTTGAGAACGTATATCGACATATTATCCGAAAAACCATAAGCAACTAGTATGAAAATTGGAGTAGACATATCACAAATTGCTCACAAAGGAACGGGAGTCGCTCGGTTTACCGAAGGTCTTGTTCGGACTATTTTGATTCAAAAAGATACAACTCATGAGTGGGTATTTTTTTACTCATCATTTCGACAAAAAATCGACTCCACTCTCAGGCAGAAAATTACAAATAGCCCTCACTCTTTGCACTCATTTCCATTTCCACCATCGTTTCTTTCTTATGTTAGTAATAATTTTCGAGGATTCACTCAACTCGTAACTCATAACTCTAAACTCTTAACTGACCTTGACTGGTTCATCACATCTGATTGGATCGAATATCCACTCAGTATAAAAAAAACTACAATCATACATGACCTCATATTTGTTCGACATCCAGAAACGGTTCATTCTAAGATCATACGAGCGCAACAAAAAAGGCTACAATATATATCAAAGGAGTCAGAAATAATATTTACAGACTCAAAGTCGACAGCACAAGACTTGCAGGAAGAATATAAAATCCCTGCTGATAAAATCGTATTGAACTATCCCGGAGTAGAGATAATCTCGTCTCTTTCTATTCACGATCAACAAAAGCATCTTAACGACTATCACATCAACAAACCATTTTTGTTGTCTGTTGGGAAAAGAGAGCCCAGGAAGAATATTCAAAGACTCATCAATGTATTTCAAAAATTGAGAAAGAATACTCCTAACCTCCAACTTGTTATTGTGGGACCGGATGGTTGGGGAGAATTACATGGAGAGCAAAATAAAAATATACTATTTCTTGGATTTGTCTCTGATGAAATCCTTGCAACGCTGTACTCCAACGCGCTTTGTTTCGTTTTTCCTTCATTGTATGAAGGATTCGGGTATCCAGTTGTAGAAGCGATGAAATACGGTTGCCCTGTAGCAACAAGCAATACCTCATCTCTTCCAGAAATTGCAGGAGAGGCTGCAGTACTATTTGATCCTCTCGATGAAAACTCAATCAAGAATAGCATATCGCAACTTATCAATTCTGAAGAGCTCCGTTTACAACTCATTCAAAAGGGAATAATTCAATCCAAAAAATTCAGCTGGCAAAACTATTATAATACGTTAGTTACGTCCTTAAATGACAAAACATAGCAATGAGTGCTACGCGTTATACGTTATACGAAATACATGAATATCGGCATTGATGGAAATGAAGCAAATGTAGACAACCACGTCGGCGTCTCTGTGTATACACTTGAACTCCTGAAACATTTTGCAAAAACCAATCACAAAGATATAATTTTTACTATCTTTCTTCGTGAAGAACCAAAACAAAGCATGCCGAAAGCGAAAGAGAATTTTGTTTATGAAGTGGTTCCAGCAAAAATGCTCTGGTCTCAAATTTTCCTGCCCTATCATCTTTTATTTCGGTCGGATATTGATGTATTTTTTGCACCGGCGCATTATTCGCCTCGTTTTCTCAAGCAACCGCTCGTCGTGACAATCCATGATCTCTCGTTTCTCAAATTTCCAAATGAATTCCGACGCCGCGATCTGTATAAACTCACAAACTGGACAAAGTACTCGATTCAAAAGGCACGTCAAATCATTGGTGTTTCCAAAACTACCAAAAAGGACATTCTCCAAGAATATCCTATTAGTTCCGAAAAGATCCAAGTCATTTATAATGGATTTACCAAATACCCAGAAACAAAAAATAGTAAGTCTGTAATCAAAAGAGAATTTGGGTTGAGTACAAATAGATATATTCTCCATGTTGGAACTCTTCAACCAAGAAAGAATATCCCCACACTCATTGTCGCCTTTAAAAAATTTCACGAACTTCATCCTGACTTCAAGCTCGTACTACAAGGAAAAAAAGGTTGGATGTTTCATGAGATTTTTGCAACGGTTAAAGCTCTCCATATGGAAGAAAGTGTGTGTATTCCAGGATATGTTTCAGATGAAATCGAAAGTAGTCTCTATCAAAATGCATTTTGTCTTGCTTTCCCATCGCTTTACGAAGGCTTTGGGCTTCCGATTCTTGAAGCTATGGGCCATTCTTGTCCAGTAATAGCATCTCACAATGCAAGTTTGCCAGAAATTGGTGGAGATGCATGTTTGTACTTTGATCCGAAAGATAGCAATGACCTCAATGACAAGCTTGAAAAATTGTATGGTGATAAAAATCTAGTCACAACGCTTATCGCAAAAGGAAAAAAGCGAATTAGAGATTTTTCATGGAAAAAGTGCGCCAAGGAAACTCTTGAAGTTATAAAAAGTGCTTGTCAAGAATAAATAGCTTTTCTAATATCATACTTCGTTAATCACTGGCTTTTTTGATAAAATAGGAATGTTATGAGAAATAACAATTTAAGCTCTTTGGCAATTTTTGAAACGTATAAAATACGTAGGCACTATGACAAAAAAACTGAAACGTGGTATTTCTCGATCATAGATATTATTGCGATTTTAATTGAACAGGATAATTTTAAAAAAGCTCAAAGTTATTGGACAACTCTTAAACATCGTCTAAAAAAAGAAGGGAATGAGTCTGTCACAAAATGTGACAAACTGAAAATGTTATCCGCTGATGGAAAATATTACAAGACTGACGTGGCAAATGTAGAGATCCTTCTTCGCCTGATACAATCAGTCCCATCTAAAAAGGCCGAACCCATCAAGCTCTGGCTTGCAAAGGTGGGTTATGATAGAGTACAGGAAATGAGCGATCCAGAAAAAGCACTGAATCGGAGCCGTGACTATTGGCAAAAACAGGGGCGTAGCAAGAAATGGATACAACAAAGAATGATGGGGCAAGAAACGAGAAACAAATTGACGGATTATTGGAGCGATCATAACGTGAAAAAAGGAGAAGAATTTGCAATTTTGACAAATATTATTCATCAGGAGTGGAGTGATCTGTCTGTAAAAGGTCATAAAAACTTGAAAGGTTTGAAAACTCAAAATCTCCGAGATCACATGAGCGAAGAAGAGTTGATTTTCACCGCCTTGGCGGAACTTTCAACAAGAAGAATTTCAGAAACGGATAAAACGGAAGGGTTGGAAGAAAATAAAATTCCCGCAAGAAAAGGTGGAAAAATTGCCAAAGATGCTCGTATTGCCTTGGAAGAAAAAATTGGACAAAGTGTAGTCACTGGGGAAAATTTTTTGCCACATTCAAGAAATCAAAAATCATTTAAGAAAAACAGCTAACCAATCGTTAATCACCAGCTTTTTTGATAAAATGGGAATGTGAAACACAATGAAGCAACAGATACGGATTTGAAAATAATAGATGAGCTTAAAAAACTTGGATGGAATCCCGGCGATACTCTGCTATACCAACAGGAATATACCCTAACGCCCGAACAACAAAAACAATTTTAGTTCAAAAAGTATTTGGAGAGTTTATAAAAGAATTTAAAAAATAAACAATGGCAAACAAAAATCTTACAAATGCAAAACGAGAAAAGAACGATGAGTTCTATACGCAGTATTCCGATATTCAAAAGGAGATTGAGGCGTATCTTGAATATGACCCTGATACCTTCAAAGACAAAGTCATCTACTGCAACTGCGACGACCCGTTTGAGAGCAATTTTTTCCGCTATTTTGTACTAAACTTCAAGCGCCTGGGACTTAAGCAACTTATCACCACAAGCTACAAACCATCACCTGTAGCCAACACGCAACTAGCATTGTTTGGTGACGATAAAACGCTCAAACCCATCAAAGGTCGTCCAAAAATCACGGCCAACAAATTTATCATTAACGATGTTGGCGATATGGATGGCGACGGTGCGTTTAACTTGCAGGATATTGCCATGCAGCTCAAGGCCAACAAAAATAACGAGTGGGCGCCACTGGACGGTGACGGCGATTTCCGTAGCCAAGAGTGCATAGAGCTACTTCAGCAATCTGATATCGTCGTCACTAACCCTCCATTTAGTTTATTTCGGGAATATATTACGCAACTTTTCGCGCACAAAAAACAATTTCTGATCATTGGTAATCTTAATGCAATAACCTATAAGGAAATTTTTCCAATGATTAAAGGGAATAAGGTATGGCTCGGGAACAATGCAAGAGTTAATGGTGGTGCTATGTTCTATGAAATTCCAGAAGCTATTGCAAATCTCGATCAAGTTCGCGAAATCAAAACAAATGAACAAGGAAAAAAAATATATATAACAAGAGTGCAAGGCGTACGCTGGTTTACAAATCTCGATCACGGACGATTATATCAACCAATTCCTTTAATGACCGAGGCAGATGTAATAAAGTTCAGCACTAATAAACTGTTCGTGCACTATGATAATTATGATGCTGTCGAAATATCCCTAGTCAAAAACATCCCGAAAGACTATAACGGAGTGATGGGTGTACCAATCAGCTTTTTAGACAAGTACTCCCCTAAGCAGTTTGAAATTTTAGGAACAAGTGATAATGGTCTCGTTGATGATAAATACAAGAAAACACCAGGTTTAACAAAAAAGTTTGTTGATGATTATTATAAAGATGGTGGTACAGGAGCATATAAAGAAGGTAATCCGACAGCTGGATACTATGAAAATAACGTCGCCAAGATGGCATATAAAAGAATTTTTATCAAGCACAGAAAGGAGAAATTGTGATTACAACACTCCAAAAATACACAATACATGATGTCGTAGACGGATTCGTTTATAACGAACTGGAAGGCAAAGGACTGTTTGGACTTGCGGGTAAGCTCACTATCCAGCCGGAATATCAGCGTAATTACATCTACGCCGGTGACGGTGGCAAGCGTGAGCAGGCGGTTATTGAATCGTTATTGAAAGAGTACCCCATAGGTCTACTGTATTTTAACAAGGTTAGTGATGACAAGTTTGAAGTCCTTGATGGCCAACAGCGCATCACTAGCGTAGGGCGGTTTGTAACCGGTAAGTTTGCGATCAAAGACGCTAATGGACACGAACAGTATTTTAGTGGGATGGCTCAAAGCCAGCGCGAAAAAATAATGAACGCGTCGCTACTAGTATATGTTTGCGTGGGTGATGAGCCTGAGATTAAAGATTGGTTCAAAACCATCAACATTGCCGGTGTGCCACTAACTCAACAAGAAATTCTAAATGCTGTTTACTCTGGACCATTTGTCACGCTTACCAGAGAAGAGTTCAGCAACAGCAATAACTCACTTGTCCAAAAGTGGAGTGCGTATATTGCTGGCGACATAAAGCGCCAGGCATATCTAGAGTGTGCGCTGAACTGGGTGAGCCACGGTGAAATTGACGCTTATATGAGCAAGCACCGCCACGACCATGATATTACCGAACTGAAATCACACTTTACAAAGGTTATTGATTGGATATCTGGCGTGTTTACCGATGTTGAGAGTGAGATGAGGGGCTTGGAATGGGGCAGATTGTACGAAACGTATTATAAGCAAGACTATGACCCAGCTGAAGTTTCTCAACAAGTGCGCGAGCTACTCAGTAGTTTTGAAATAAAAGATAGGCGTGGCGTGTTCGAGTATATCTTGGGTGGTTCGCAAGATACCAAACTCCTAAATGTGAGGGTATTTGACGAACCTACTAAGAAGGTAGTTTATGCTAAGCAAACCAAAATCGCTCAGACTAAGGATAAGTCCAACTGTCCATTGTGTGCTATCGGTCACGATGCTAACCACGAAAAAATCTGGAGCTTCAGCGAGATGGATGCCGATCACGTCTCAGCATGGAGCAAGGGTGGTGAAACAAATATTGAAAACTGCCAAATGCTCTGCAAGACGCACAATAGGGCAAAAGGGAATCGATAAGTGAACCAAAATTATGATCTCACAAATTAACATTAAAAATTTTCGGTCTATTAAAGAGCTGAGGTTTGAGCCCAATAGCCTTACAGCTCTGATTGGTCCGAATAGTAGTGGCAAAACTAATGTTTTGAAAGCAATCGATTTAGTTTTGGGTGAAGGGTGGACGACGAAAGCTAAGGTTGCAAGAGAACTCTTTAACGACACAACTAAATCTATTGAAATAGAGATTGTTTTTAACACACCAATTTCTGTTCCGAGCAATAGCGGTTATCGAGACACTGAAGTTTCAAGTGTTGAACTCACAATGTCGTTAATTCCTGAATTATCAGCCAGAACAACAATAAATGGAGGCAGTACTTTTTACGGTCAGGAAACATTTAAGAAGTTATGTCATTTCATTTTTATCACTTCAGACCGAAATTTGTCATCTGAATTAAGGGTAAGTCAATGGACTATGCTTGGGAAGATGATGAGGCTAGTTTATGAGAATTATGTTATTCATTATGATAACAATGAACAAAAACTAAAAGACGAATTTAAAGAAAAAATGTCTCTGGCAAAGGAGTTTCTGGAAGACGATTTCTCTCAAGATATTACTTTTAAAAAATTTGTAGATACCTTTAAAGCAAAATGTAAAGAAAATAGTCTCGGACTTGCTTGTGATTTCGATCCTAGTCTGGATATCTATAACCTAAATTGGTTCTATAAAACACTGCAAGTTCATGTAAAGGAAGATATTCCCAATAAACACTTCGATAGTGAAGAGGTGGGCGCTGGGATGCAGAACTTGTTGATGATATCTATCTTTCAAACATATTCAGAATTAATGGGAGGAAAGGTAATTTTTGGTATTGAAGAGCCAGAAATTTATCTATATCCACAAGCACAAAGATCACTATACAAAAGCTTTATCGAGCTGTCAGAAAATACACAAATCATATATACAACACATAATCCCAACTTTGTAAGTGCATATAGGGCTGATGATATTCTTTTACTCAGAAGGAGCTCTGAACTAGGGACTTACAAACTGAAAAAGGATGACTATTTTAACAGTGAGAACGCTGAAAATGATGGTGTTAAATATAAGATATACACTCATTTCAACGCGGAGAGAAATGAGCTTTTCTTTGCAAAGAAAGTATTGTTAGTCGAGGGGGCTTCAGACAAAATTTTGTTTACCACTTTGTGCGAAGAAAAATGGAATATAGACTTGGATGCACTTGGAATTTCGGTGATATCCTGTAGTGGAAAAGGTGGAGTCAATTATTTTCTGGGGGTCTGTAACTTAATTGGATTAGAAACTTATTTTGCAGTATGGGACGAGGATCCAGAAGATAAAAGTTACAAACCAGAAAAGGATTTTTTACCTAACGTTTTAAGTAATGGTACCGGCCTAGAGGTCGCGGTGAATTTAGAATCATTTTTAGGTTTATCTAGTTCCAATGATTCAGGGAAAGTAAAAAACGCACACAAATGGGCGCTCGATGTCAAATTCGATGAAATCCCAGACGAGTTTCAAAAGCTAAAGGATTTTTTGTCTGAGGAGATTCCGGATATCGACAATAGCGAAAAATTAGAAGAACCTATGGCGTCAAGTACAGAAGATGATATACCTTTTTAAACTATAAATTACCAAATTATTCAAAGAAATTTTATGAACGATATTATATGTCCACACTGTAAAAAAGTTTTTAAAGTTGATGAAGCTGGGTTTGCGGATATCCTCAAGCAAGTCCGTGATCATGTATTTGACAAAGAACTACATGAACGATTAGAGCTAGCTGAAAAGGAAAAAGAGAATGCTGTTAAGCTTGCAGAATCAAATCTTAAAAACACATTGCAGGCAGAATTGGCAAAGAAAGATAAAGAGTTGGCAGAGTTAAGAGCCGAAAATGATCGTAATCTTGCGGAGAAATTAGCAAAGAAGGAATCTGAGCTTGCTGAAATAAAGTCAAAACTTGATAAAACAGATGTTGAGAAGAAATTAAGTGTTACTGAAGCAGTAAAGAAAATTGAAAAAGAACGCGACAGTCTGGTTGGAGAGCTGAAAAGCAAAGAAACCGAGAAGCAATTGCTTGAAAAATCTTTACAGGAAAAGTATTCCTCTGAACTCAAGACTAAAGACGACATTATCAAGATGAAAGATGATGAGATCGCCCTTCGTAAAGATATGAAATTAAAACTCAGTACCAAAATGGTGGGCGAGACTCTGGAACAGCATTGTGAGATCGAATTTAACAAGCTTCGCGCCACTGCCTTTCAAAGTGCCTATTTCGAAAAAGACAACGATTCAGCATCTGGAAGCAAGGGTGATTATATCTATCGAGAAACTGATAAGTCGGGTAATGAAATTATCTCGATCATGTTTGAGATGAAAAATGAAGGCGATGAAACTGCTACCAAAAAACGTAATGAAGATTTTTTGCGAGAACTAGACAAAGATCGCACTGAAAAGAAATGCGAATATGCTGTTCTTGTTTCGCTTTTGGAAGCGGAAAATGAATTATACAATACTGGTATTGTTGATGTCTCTCACAAATTTCAAAAAATGTATGTAATCCGCCCACAGTTTTTTATTCCAATAATAACTTTACTTCGAAATGCAGCAATGAACTCTCTTAAATATAAGACTGAACTTGCTTTAGTAAAAAGTCAAAATATTGATATAACTAACTTTGAAGACAATGTTAATAAATTCAAAGAAGGGTTTGCAAAAAACTACGATCTAGCAAGTCGAAAGTTCAAAAATGCTATTGAAGAAATAGACAAAACCATTGACCATCTTCAAAAAACCAAAGATGCCCTCCTGTCGTCAGAAAATAATCTTCGTATAGCTAATAATAAGACAGAAGATTTGACAATTAAACGGTTAACGCGAGGGAATCCTACAATGTCAGCTAAATTTGCAGAGCTTTCCGATTCCAATAAAACTATAGAATAAAAGATATGAACACATTCAAACAATCAGCAATAGAAATTTTTAAAATTCAGATGAACTACCCCGAAGCAGAGCTTCGAGGAATTTTTTCGATTAAATAAGAGTTCACTAAAATCACCTTAAGAAATATATGAATATACAAACTATTCCTGACAACTTTGACCAACAGGAATTCAATCAAGTCGCGCATCACCCCCTCCAATCCTGGGAGTGGGGAGAAGTTCGTAAAAAAACTGGTATAGCAGTGGTTCGTATTGGTCAGTACGATCAAGACGTTCTTCAGAATGTATTTACAATGACACTCCACAACATTCCGCATACTTCTTTTCAGGTTGGATATATCCCTCGCTCTGTCCTTCCGACTGAGGCACTTCTCCACTTTTTGAAGGAATATGGAAAAGAACACAATCTTCTGTTTATTAAATTCGAGCCAGATGCTAATAAAGATATTGTAAATTGTAAATTAATTGAAAATTGCAAATTGAAAATTGAAAATTTTAAGAATTCCCCCCACCCTCTTTTCCCAACTTGGACACAAATACTCGATTTGAAGCCCGATGAAGATACGCTCCTACAGAATATGAAATCAAAAACAAGATACAACATCCGTTACGCCGCGCGGAAAGGTGTGACTGTGCGCGAAGAGTCGGATGACCAAGGTTTTAAAGTGTTCTCAGATCTTTATTTTCAAACAACCAATCGGCAAGAGTATCGAGGACATAATAGGTCGTATCACAAAACCGTCTGGGAAGGTCTCAAAAATACCCATGCTCATATCTTGATCGCGTACCATGGTGATGAGCCTCTTGCTGCATATGAGCTTTTTCTCTTCAAAGGAAAACTGTACTATCCGTACGGAGGATCTTCCGAATCCAATCGAGACCTCATGGGATCAAATCTTCTCATGTGGGAAGCAATAAAGTTCGGAAAAAAATATAACGCAACAGAGTTTGATATGTGGGGATCGCTCCCTCCTACGTATGATAGGGATGGAAAATGGTCAGGATTTACGAGGTTTAAAGAAGGATATGGAACAAGCTTTGTAGAATTTGTGGGAAGTTATGACCTTGTGATACAACCACTTCTGTACTTCGGATATAACGTGGTATTCAAGATCCGAAATATGATGATTTGATCTTAAGGTCGCACCCTTAGTTTATCTTCTCTTTCTTGAGTGTCAAATGACGTCGTCTATCTTCAAAGACTTTCTTTTTTGTGGGAAATGTAAGTGCGGCTTGAATCACGTCATCTATATGTTTTGCAAAGACAAAGTTCAGGTCTTTTTTGACTTTATCAGGAATATCGACCAAATCTTTCTTATTCTCCTCAGGAATAATTACCGTTTTTATCTTTGCTCTGTGAGCTGCTATGATTTTTTCTTTGAGCCCTCCTATCTCTGTCACCCTTCCCCGAAGTGTGATCTCGCCGGTCATCGCTACATCATGCTTCACTGGAATACCTGTGAGTGATGAAATCATTGAAGTGACAATTGATACTCCAGCCGAAGGTCCATCTTTTGGGACAGCACCTTCTGGAACATGGACATGGATATCCATATCCATGTAAAATTTTTCTTCAAGTTTAAACATATCCCATCGAGCTCGAATATAGGTGAGCGCCGCTTGACAGGATTCTTTCATGACGTCACCGAGATTTCCTGTGAGCGTCAATGATCCTTTTCCAGGCATATTTGCAACTTCAACGAATAGGATAACCCCGCCTACTTGCGTCCATGCAAGACCAGTTGTAATACCCACAGAATCTTTTTCTTCGATCAATGAATCTGAATACTTATATTGACCAAGATATTTTTGAACATCGGTTTGTCCGATAGCTTTTCCTTTTCCTTTGATTTTTCCTTCAACAATATCACGAGCAACTTTTCGAAGAACAGTTGCGATTTGTCTCTCAAGTTCGCGCACTCCTGCCTCTCGAGAATATCTGCGAATGACTGTTTGAAGTGCACCATCAGTGATGGATATTCTTTTTTCTGGTATATAGTGCGCTCTCACCTGCTTTGGAATTAGGTAGTTTTTGGCAATATTGAATTTTTCTTCTTCTGTATACCCTACGAAATGAATGATCTCCAATCGATCACGAAGTGCGTCAGGAATAGTATCAAGGACATTTGCAGTTGTGATAAAAAATACATCAGACATATCAAAGGGAACCTCGAGATAATGATCCGAGAAGGCATGATTTTGCTCTGGATCCAATGCTTCAAGGAGTGCGGCAGATGGATCTCCACGATAATCGCTACCAATTTTGTCGATCTCATCAAGCATGAACACTGGATTATTTGTGCCTGCTTGCTTTATACCTTGGATCATCCGTCCTGGAAGTGCTCCTACATATGTACGTCTGTGACCACGAATTTCTGCTTCATCTCGAATTCCTCCGAGCGATATTTTCACAAACTCTTTTCCTTGTGCTCGTGCGATAGATTTTCCCAATGAAGTTTTCCCAACTCCGGGAGGCCCAACAAAACAGAGAATTGAAGGCTGAGTTTCATGTTTTTTTGAAGGTCTCTTATCTTCTGGTTTTTTTTTCTGGGCTGCTTTTTCCTCTTCATCTTGGATGTCTTTGAGCTTCATTACTGCAAGAAATTCGATGATTCGCTCTTTCACTTTCTTCAGACCAAAATGATCCTCATCAAGAATTTTCTGTGCAAGTTTTATGTCTATATTTTGTTTTGATGCCACTTCCCATGGTATCTCAACCAACCAATCAAGATATGACCGGATATATGATGCTTCTGGATTGTACTGAGACATCTGCGTAAGACGTTTGAGTTCTTTTACTGCTTTTTTCTGCACATCTTCAGGCATCGCCGCATCTTTGATCTTTTTTTTATATTCATTTACTTCGACATTGTCGCCCTTGTCTCCAAGCTCTTCTTCGATTGTCTTCATCTTTTCCCGGAGGAATGTCTCTCTCATGTTTTTTTCAAATTTCTTGTGTGTTTTATTTGAAATATTGTGTTCAAGCTCGAGAACTTTGATTTCCTTGTTGATATATTCAACTTCATTTTGAAGTCTTTTTAAAAGGTCTGTTTCTTCGAGAAGTTGTTGCCTTTCAGCTGTCTTTATATCTACGATCATCGCCACTTGATTTGAAAAATTGTGTGATGATTGGATATTGAGAATATTCATCAAGAATACAAAATCGATCGTTTTTCCGAGATTTATCGCTTTTTTTACCTGACCTGAGATATATTTAACTACTGCAAGTATTTCTTCGGTTTCCTGTGAAGATTCTAAAATTTCCGAGACCGATGCCGAAAAGTATGGCTCTGTCTGCGTGTATGAGTCGATATGAACTTTATACAATCCTTTGACAAGTGCATTTATCTGCCCTTTGTCTCCCGTTGCGATTTTGTCTATCTGAGCAACCACGCCAATATCATACAAATCAGATGTCTTTGGGTCATCGAGATCCACCTTTTTTTGCATTACAAGGACCACCTTCTTTTCTTCTTTCATTGCTTGTTTCATTGCTAAGACACTTTTGTCTCGACCGAAAACAAGTACGTTTTCTGCGGACGGGAATACTATGCCATCACGTATCGTCACAACAGGATAAAGTTGATCATTGCTTTGTATATTTTCAGACATATCTTAGCAGTATATTAAATTGATTGCTAAAAGTCAAGATGTGAGGTTGAGCACACTTTTTCTACACAAATGACGAGGTGAACGGAGCAAAATCGGTAAATTGTGCGCGCTTGACAAGTGGAGCTTCAAGTTGAGAAATCTGCTCATGATACGCAGGCCTTTCTTCTTTGTACAAAATACCTAAAGGAAATTTTTCTTCATCAACTTCCATACTTTCTGCTATTGCAATTTTTTTATCATTTTGGACATAATCTTCGGGAAGCTTATATGCGTGTTTTAAATAGTATTGATATGTGTTGACTTTATTAAAAGTAACACATGGCTGAAGGATATTTACCAGTGAAAAACCTTTATGTGTTATAGCCGCTTTCAAAATCTCTATGAGCGATCTTGCATCCCCAGCAAAGCCTTGAGAGACAAACGTGGCGCCTTGAGAAATGGCTAGTGCGAGCGGGTTTACTGGAACTTCGATGATTCCCTGAGGAGTTGATTTGGATTTATACCCTTGTTTTGCTGTTGGCGCAACCTGCCCAGTGGTAAGTCCATACACCATATTGTCGTGAACAATCACGGTGATGTCATGATTTCCTCTGCATGCATGCAGAAAATGATTCCCACCTTCTCCATAAATTCCCCCGTCACCCCCCACAACGATGGTATTCATTTCGTGATTTGCGGTTTTCATCCCGACAGCTGTTGGGATAGAGCGTCCATGAAGGCCATGTGTGGCATATCCATTTATGAAATCATTCATGTTCCCCGAACAGCCAATGTCAAACGACATGAATATCGTCGAAGGATCATATCCAAGCTGCTCAAGCGCTGACTTTATTCCCACTCGGATTCCCCAATCACCACACCCTGGGCACCATGTTGGTGCATATCCATCAAATCCTATATTGTCCATATATATTCTCCTTGTCATTCTGATCCGCCAGTTGGCGGAGAAGAATCCATGTTTTTATATTTTCAATGCATGGATCCTTCGTTTCACTCAGGATGACTGCTATAATTTGTAATTTACGCCATTTTTTGAGCTAGCTTGTTCATGATATCTTCTTCACTTGTTTCATTTTCACTACTTACCTGACTTTGAGAATCCGACTTTGATTCTTGAATTTTCATCTCTGCCTTTTCACTATTCAAATTCTGTTTTTTTCCGATGATAAAATCTCGAACTTCTTCTGGCCAGATTGGTCTACCGTCATATTTTAGAAATGTTTCTTTTATAGAGATTCCCGTTTGCATCCTCAGAAGTTGGCCAAACTGTGCTTGGGAGTTGTTTTCAATAAGTATAATTCGCTTCCCTTCGCACTGTGCAAAGAGCTGTTTTATTGGCTCTTCGGGTATTGGATATACATGAGTAAAGTGGATATAGGCAGTTTTTTTATCGTCAAGCAATTTCTGCGCTTCAAGAATCGAACCCTTTCCTGACCCCCAGGATACAAATACGATCTCGGACTCCGTGAGATCGCCGAAAATCTTTGGCAGCTCAAAGTCATTCTTGAAATATGTTTGAATTTTTGCATTCCTCTTGTTGACCTGTTGAACGCGCACTCCGACATCTTCTGTGGTATGCGAATCCTCCACATGCTCATATGAATTTGCCTGATAGTAGACTCCTTTTTTCCCAGGAACAAGCATTTCTGAGACTCCATCATTTTCAAGTTTGTACCGTAAATACGGCGACTCTTTTGTGTCTGATACAATTTTTCCTTTTCGTATTTTATGATTTTGAAGCAGGTGATCGATTTTTTCCTTGTCTGGCGAAATATGTGATTCTGACAAAAATTTATCCGACATCACAATAACTGGAGTTTGATACACATCTGCAAGATCAAATGCTTTCATGGTAAGCTCTATCATTTCTTCTGAATCTCCTGGAGCAAGCACCATTTTCGGAAACTCTCCGTGACCAGCATGTACTCCAAAAAGAAGGTCTCCTTGCTCAGTCCAAGTCGGAACGCCTGTCGCAGGTCCTGGCCTCATCGCAAGAAGAATTACCAAAGGAATTTCTGCTATTCCTGCGTAAGAAATTGCTTCTGTCATGAGAGCAAATCCTCCACCTGATGTTCCTACCGAAGCACGAACGCCTGCAAATGAAGCGCCAAGTGCCGAATTTATCGCAGAAAGCTCATCTTCAGGATGGCGAACAACCATTTGATTTGTTGTTTGCCAGGCTGCCAAAGTAGTCAGAACCGAAGATGCGGGAGTCATTGGGTAGGATGCGTAATATCTACAATCAGCAGCCATAGCACCCAAACAATATGCTTCATTCCCAGCTATTACCATTTTTTGCTTAACTACATCCTTTTTTTTCAGAATATCAAGTTTGAGTAGTGTCGATTTCATTGCCTCGTCATACCCTATTTTTGCAAGTCGTAGATTGAAATTCACGACATCTTCTCCTTTTCGGTCAAACTGCTGATGAATGAGCTGCTCAAATACATTTAAATCACCTCCAAGAAGTGCAATACTCGCGGCAACGGCGATCGTATTCACCATCATCTGGTCGATTTTCTCTGTTTTCTTGATCTGAGTAAAACCAATGGGGATTTGTATACAGGGAATATCGGGAGAAAACATCTCCGGATCGAATACTACCATACTCTTGTCAGTCAAGCGATACTTGTGCAAATTGAACGTCTCTTTATTCAAACAGACAAGAAGATCGATATCCCATTTTGGGGCGGTAAGCGTATCTTCTGATACTAAAACTTCGTATGTGTTGTGACCTCCTCGGATGAGCGAGGGATACTCTGCATAATCAAAAATATTGTATCCTGATCTCGTTGCAATCTTAGCAAATGCCAATCCTGAGGTCATAATGCCAAATCCTGCCTCGCCACCAATTTTCCAGTTAAATTGCATATATGTGTTTATATTACATGGTAATTGTTGCACGGTGCAATGTCATTTTGCATAGCTTTCAAGAAAGCCACAGGATTTACAACGAAATGTAACTACTTTCGTATCATGATAATCCTCAGGCGTTGCTTTTCTGATTATTTTCTGCCCACTCTTCTTCCACGTTCCCTTTTGATCCCACATTAGATTTAAGTAATCTGGAATAAACCCTTCCTCCATCCCTCCCTCACACTTCGGACATTTTTTTGTTTCCATATCTATAAATAAAAATGATAATTATGCAATCCTCCATACAATCTCCCTTTTGAAGGGAGCCCTCCGACGGTACGTCGGTGGAAGGGATGTACTCTTTGTTTTAAATAACATCCCCTGCCTTACAGGCACCCCCTTCCTGAAGGGGGATCTCGATATTTTCAGTCGTAACAACAGGGATCTTTGTAACCACAATTTGCACAGGTGGCATCCCGTCCCCCAGGCATTCCCTTGATCGTAAGCATGCCACACTCGGGACAGGGTCTCACATGAGATTTGTTGTCATCAGGTGTAGTCGAGGTTTTGTCAGAAATCATTGTAAGAAAATTACTGAGGAAAAATCTTATTTCCGGCAGTATCTTCAATGATAATTGCAGCAGTTGGGCAAGCACGAGCACCATCAATTATTGCTTCGTTGGTGTCGTTTTCAGCAGTATCAAGAATGATAGCTTTTGCCTCTGAATCCATGACAAAGGTGTTTGGAGCAATCGCAACACAGGTTGCTGCGCCAATGCATAAATCGCGATCAACATGGAATTTCAAATCACGGACGGTGACCGGACCTGAAGGGCTTGATGGATTTTTTAAATTTTGATCGTCAGACATATAAAAATATTAAATTAGTAATTTTCTTAAACCCTCCCAACTTAAAAGCGCACATTTCATTCGGTTGGGAGTAAGTTCTATGTTCAATAATCCTAACACATCATTGACACTTATTTCTAGTAGCTCTATTTTAGTTTTTCCTTTTGCATGTTCGGTAAGCATTGATGCTGACGCAATTGAGATTGCACAACCCTCACCGGTAAAACCAATTTCCTCAATGACGCCATCTTTTTCACGAATTTCCATGTGGATCTTGTCCCCACACAACGGATTATCAAGATCAACTTTTGAAGTTGCTCCTTTTATCGAAGAATTGTTTCGAGGATTTTGGTAATGATCCAATATCATCTCAGCATAGATACTCATATTAAGTTTTTTTGTTAATTTATAGATTCATTCTTGTTAACAACAAACGGTGTTTTTAAATCTGCATTTACCATATGATTTCTATCTTTTTCTATATCCCATTTGATTGGATTATTTCTTATATATTCACGAATGTGAAATAATGATTTTTCGTTGCGGATAACGTGATCGTAAAATGATCGTTGCCATGCAAAATTTTCTAATCCATTTTGATGAATTATTTTTGATGATGTCGTTTTAAATGCCCCAATCAATTGCGATAATGGTTTTATTATTACCATACCCACCGTAGGGACAGGTCGCGACCTGTCCCTACCACGATCAATAACCAGAATCCCATGCATATGATTGGGCATCACCACAAATTTGTCCAACATAATATATTCGTATTGATTGGACAACCATAACCACTGGTTTTCCACAATTTTCCCATAATCATTCAGTATCATTTCTCCATTTTTTATTTTACCGAAAAATTCTTCCCGATCATTGATACAAATGGTGACAAAATAATACCCATTTTGAGAATAATCAAAATTCTTCAATCTATTTGATTTGCGGCGTATGAGATTCTTCATGATTTGCCTATGGATGTATATGATTACATCGACATGTAGGGACAGGTCGCGACCTGTCCCTACGCCTGCAATTGTAAAAATATTTCCTCAATCTGTTTTTCTATTTCCTCAATATCTCTCTCACTCTTTTTACTCCTTTGACCAACTTCTCCACATCTTCCTCATTATTGTAAATATAAAAACTTGTTCGAACTGTTGCAGGAATATTCAACCTTGAATGAAGGGGCATTGTACAGTGATGACCTGCTCGTACCGCAATATTATTTTCATCCAGAATTTGTGCGATATCATGGGGATGAATTCCCTTCAAATTGAAAGAAATAATCCCAGCCATAAACTCAATATGTCGAGGTCCGTACATCACTATTTCATCAGAAAATTCTTCGTTCAATCTCCTTGCCGCATACATCGCCAACTGTTTCTCATGATTTCTGATCGTATCAAAACCAAGATTTTCCAAGTATGCAATAGCTTCCTTCAACGCAATTACTCCAGAAATATTGGGTGTTCCTGCCTCAAATTTATGAGGAACATCTGCAAATGTAGTTTCCTCAATTGACACGTTTCGGATCATATCTCCACCATATTGATATGGCGGCATTTTTTCCAGAAGATCATACTTTCCCCACAAAACTCCAACTCCGGTTGGACCCAGCATTTTATGGGAAGAAAATGCAAGAAAATCACACCCCAGATCTTGAACATCAACTTTCATGTGAGGCACGGCTTGTGCTGCATCAACAATGGTAATTACTTCAGGATTAATAGCTTTGGCAACTTGGATAATTTCTTTGACTGGGTTTATCGTGCCAAGAGTATTTGACACCAAAGTTACTGCCAGTATTTTTGTCTTTTTCGTAATAACCCCTTTGAGATCTATTACAACATGGTGATTTTCACCACGACGATCTGACTTTTGTACCACTGAAAGCTCAAAGTCCTCATTTATATCTATCACTTTAAAATCCGCTCCTAGACCAAATGCAAGCTGTTGCCATGGGACAAAGTTTGCATGATGCTCCATGACAGTCGTCACAATTTCATCACCACTATTTACAATGTCCTGTCCAAGAGTTGATGCGACAAGATTCAGCGACTCAGTTGCATTCCGCGTGAAAACGATCTCTTCTGAGCGGTTTGCATTGATATATTTTGCAACGACGGCTCTGGTATCTTCGTATTCCTGCGATGCTCTTTCTGAAAGTTTATATATTCCACGATGGATGTTTGCAGAATACTGAGTATAGTACTCTGACATCTTGTCAATGACGGACTGTGGCTTGAGCGAAGTTGCTCCCGAATCTAGATACACCAACTCTGGATGGGCGCTAAAAATAGGAAAATCTTTTTTTACATTCATTGTACAGATATTATAACTGACTCCTTGTTATAATTGAATATGCTAAAAATCAACAACCTCATCGTATACATTGATGGTAAAACAATATTAAACGATATTAACTTTATCTTTGAAAAGGGGAAAACATACGCCATCATGGGCCCAAACGGATCAGGTAAATCTACGCTTGCCTATTCGCTTATGGGACACCCCGCTTACAAAATTTCAAATTCCAAATCACAAATATCAAATGATAATACGATAGTGTTAAATGGAGAAGATATTACTGCAATGGAACCCCACGCGCGGGCACAAGCAGGCATGTTTCTTTCTTTTCAAACACCTTTGGCACTTTCTGGCGTGAAGGTATACCAGCTTTTGCAACTTGCAATGCATGGCAAAAAGGATCCGCTCAAAATACGGAATGAAGCCAAAGCGTATGCAAAAGAACTTGGAATAAGTGAAGAACTGTTAAATCGCCCACTCAATGAAGGTGCCTCAGGTGGAGAACGAAAAAAAATGGAAGTACTTCAAGCGGCAGTATTGGGCAAGAGCCTGCTAATATTTGACGAAGTTGATACCGGAGTAGACGTAGACGCGCTTAAATCTATTTCAAAATTTCTTATTAAATACAAAAAAGATAAAACGTACATTGTCATCACTCATTACAATCGAATTCTTCATTATCTGAAACCAGACCACGTGCTTGTCATGGTTGAAGGTAAGATAGTAAAAGTAGGCGGTCCAGAGCTTGCCAAAACAATTGAGGATGAAGGGTATGAAGCATTTACTTAATCTATGAAAGTTACTCGAGACAAACAAAAAGAAGATCTCAATTTTGACTACAAATACGGGTTTTCTATGCCTGAAAAATCATTTTACAAGGCAAAAAAAGGTCTTCGAGAAGATGTGGTCCGCATGATCTCCAAGATCAAAAAAGAGCCAGATTGGATGTTGGAGTTTCGTTTGAAGGCATACAAAATCTTTCTCGAAAAGAACATGCCAAAGTTTGGTCCCAGTCTTGAAAACATAGATTTTGACAATATATATTATTACCTCAAGCCGACAGAAAATCAGGCCGATGCTTGGGAAGACCTTCCTGCAGAAATAAAAGAGACCTACGATCGCATTGGAGTTCCAGAGGCAGAAAAGAAGTTTTTGGCTGGAGTAAGTGCGCAGTATGAATCTGAAGTCGTATACGAGAGCGTAAATAAAGAACTGGCAAAAGAAGGTGTGATTTTTTGTGACATGGACACAGCTCTTCGTGAACATGAAGATATCGTGAAGGAGTATTTTGGAACCTTGATTCCTGCACATGACAATAAGTTTGCTGCATTAAATAGTGCCGTGTGGTCTGGTGGATCGTTTGTATACGTTCCCAAAGGTGTGAAGGTAAAACTCCCCCTTCAAGCATATTTTCGAATTAATGCTGAGCGATTTGGTCAGTTTGAACGAACCTTGATAATCGCAGAGGAAGGTAGCGATGTACATTATGTCGAGGGTTGTACTGCGCCCATCTATACAAGTGAATCGCTTCACGCTGCAGTTGTAGAAATATTTGTAAAAAAAGATGCTCATGTTCGGTATACCACGGTGCAAAATTGGAGCACGAACATTTACAATCTCGTGACGAAGCGAACTCATTGTGGTGAAAATGGATTTATGGAATGGATTGATTGCAATATTGGAAGTGGCATAACAATGAAGTATCCAAGTGTATACCTCCATGGAGAAGGCGCTCGCGGAGAGGTACTTTCGATTGCCTTCGCTGGCAAAGGTCAGATACAAGATGCGGGTGCCAAAATGATGCATTTTGCACCAAATACAAGCTCGCGTATCGTGTCAAAGTCCATATCAAAAGACGGAGGAAGAACATCGTATCGCGGACTCGTGCAGGTTTCCCCTGGTGCCAAAAACTCAACAGTCTTTGTGTCGTGTGATGCTTTGATATTGGACGAAGAATCTCGATCTGATACCTACCCAACGATGAAAATTAAGGAAAATGATGTCGAGATACAACACGAAGCAACGGTCGAAAAACTCGGCGATGAGAAATTGTTTTACCTCAGGTCTCGTGGACTAAATCGAGCCGACGCTGAAAGTGCTCTCGTTCTAGGATTTATGGAGCCAGTGACCAAAAAAATTCCTTTGGAATATTCAATTGAACTAAATAGATTAATTAAGTTAGAGATGGAAGGGAGTGTGGGGTAAAATTATTGTCATTCTGAGTAGGAGCGAAAGCGACGACCGAAGAATCCATGTATTGTCATGCTGAATTTATAGTTCAGCATCTTTGATCGATAGATCCTGAAACAAGTTCAGGATGACAGTGAGATACATGGATCCTTCGCTCACGCTCGGGATGACAAAGAATAAATATATATGATATTTACAAACCTCAACAAAACCAAACAAGATCACATGACCTTTGATAAAAAGGGAGAAACCTATGTGGTCTTTTTTCACAATATTTCTGGGAAATTAACCTTTGATATTACCGCTCCAAACATTGAGCTGTACATATATGGATTATTTACCGGCAAAAATTCTGATGAATTTCATATTGAAACTATTCAAAGACATACTGCTCCAGGATCGATTTCTGACCTTTTTATAAAAGGAGTATTTCAAGATACGTCCAAATTCATTTACCAAGGACTCATTCGACTGGAAAAAGACGCACAACAATCTCATTCCTATCAAAAAAATCAAAACCTCATCTTGTCTCCTGGAGTATTTGTGGATTCTCGACCGTATCTGGAAATTTTGGCTAATGATGTATTTTGTACTCACGGATCGACCACTGGTAAGCTGAGTGCCGATCAACTACTATATGCTCAAACCAGAGGCTTGGATAACGATACTGCCCGAGACATGCTCGTGCAAGGATTTATCGATGAAGTCTACGATAGAGTGAAAGCCAAGGTTCCCACATTTGAGCCTCTTAAACAGTAACATCATTCAAAGAAAGTCTCGCTACTCTATCTATCTCAGATACGTCCGATACATACAAACCTCGCTCCGCTTTGATTGCTCCAACTAACCCGATCATTGCAGCATTATCAAAGTTCAGGTATTTGTATGGCGGAAACCATACCTGACCATCTTGTTCATGAATCATTTTTCGAAGTAAATATCGAAGTCTCTGATTCACTGCAACTCCTCCACCAACCAAAACTCTATGAATGCCAGTGTGTGCAATTGCTTTCAGTGTTTTTCGGACAATGGTAGCAAAGACCGCCTCCTGAAATGAGCTTGCAAGAGGTGCTATATGAGCGATTCTGTCTTCTTCGGATAGCGATTGAGTAAAGTATAAAAATGATGTTTTGAGTCCTGAAAATGAAAAGTCAAAATTGTGTGATCCGATCATCGGTCGAGGAAATTTGTATTGATCTACATTCTCAACTTGAGACGCCAACCTTTCAAGCACTGGACCGCCGGGATATCCAAAACCGAGCATTCGCGCAGCTTTATCAAGTGCTTCACCTGCAGCATCATCACGCGTCTCACCAAGTATCTCGTACATTAAATGATCCTTAAACAGCACGAGCTCGGTATGCCCACCAGAAACAAGAAGTCCGATATAGGGAAATTTGAAATCAGTTTTTGGATTTCCTTTACTGTTTTGGACGAAGGGGGAATAAAGATGCCCTTCTATGTGATTTACGGCAATGATTGGTTTTTTGATTGATTGAGATATTTTTTTGGCTTTTTTGATACCGACTTCAAGGGCTATTGCAAGTCCCGGACCATAGGTTACCGCCATAGCATCGCAATTCGTAATTAGTAATTGAGCATTCTTCATTGCCTTCTCGATTACCCAATCAATCCGTTCTTCATGTGCTCGACGAGCAATTGAAGGGACTACTCCCCCCCATTTTGTATGCATCGCAATTTGTGAATATTCGACATGCGAAAGGACTCGCCGACCGCAAACAACGGCAGCCGATGTCTCGTCACATGATGTGTCAATTGCAAGAATTGTTATATTCATAATAAATTCTCATGTCATCCTGATCCCGACTTTACCTTGGGAGAAGGATCCATGCATTGTCATCCCACACTTACCTGCTCGCCCCCGCCTGCAACGCTACTATGCGTAGCATTTGCGGGCAGGTCTGGAGAGTGATTTAGGATCCAGAAAATACATGGATTCTTCGGTCGTCGCTTTCGCTCTTACTCAGAATGATAAATAACTAACTTCTAATTGTTATCTTTCTTTCATTTTCATTCAGGTGTTCAATATTCACATGAACCACATTCGCTTTCTTACTAAACCGCTCATACATTTTTCCCAACTTTTCTCCCCACTCCACAACCATGATATTTCCTGGTTTAAGATACGATTCAAGACCTAGGTGTTCAAACTCCGCTTCTTCTTGAATATTGTATAAATCAACATGTATAAATTTCTTAGTTTGAAATTTGGATTTTGAATTTTGAAATTTCAAAATGTCATATTCATAATAAACCACATACGTAGGTGAGACAATTTTTTGTATTCCAAGATACTGAGCTATCCCTCGTGTCATTTCTGTTTTTCCTGATCCCAAGTCTCCCTTCAATACAATGACAATTGGTTTCTGATTCTTTTTTGCAATAATTTTTTTGATTATTGATTCTCCAATTTTTCGAGTTTCCTCAGAAGTTTGAGACGTCAGCTTTTCTATTTTCGCATTTGTAACTATGATGTCGCCTTCTCGAAGAATTTTCAAAGTGCTTTGGGTAAGATCAATCACCGTTGACGGTTTGTTGAGAGGGAGCTTTCCCGCATCGACAATAAGATCTATCTGCTCATATTTGGATGTAGGAAGTTGATTTGTGAGAGATTCAATCGAATAGTGTGGACTTTTCCCACCAAGGTTTGCAGATGTGGCGGTAATAGGAGAACCATATATTCGGGCGAGGCTCAAAAGTGGAAAATAATTGGGAATCCTCATGCCAACTGTTCCATTTTCTGCTTCAAGTTCTTTTTGTACCGTATGTTTCGATGACAATACCATTGTAAATGGTCCTGGAAGCAGATCCGAGAGCATGAGTTTTTGTGTATGATTTATACACGCATGTCGCTCGCATTCGGCAATATCCGAAACAAAAATCGAAACTGCTTTTCCAGGAGCTCTATTTTTGAATGCAATTAATTTTTGGACAGCTTTTTCATTTGTCGCATCAACCAAAAGTCCATAAACGGTATCTGATGGAAATACCACAAGACCTCCACCTCGTAGTATTTTCGCAACCGTCTCAATAACGTCGTTAGTATTTTTGGGTAAAAGTTTAATTATGCCTGTCATAGAAAGCTCACATTATACTGAATAAGGGTCTCTAGAACAAACTTTCAATACTTAAATGACACTCCCCGACCCAAGGGTCAAGGTATCTTGTGTCATCCCCGACCTGATCCCCGTTTTCACGGGGACGGATCCAGATCATTGTAATAATCTAAAAACTGGATTCCTGCCTTCGCAGGAATGACAAACTGTGTCAAGAACCCTGAACTCTTTCAATCTTTTTAACACCCTGATTTTCCCCACATGATATGTTAGAATAAGCTGTATGAAAAAAGAGAGTCTAAAAAATAATAAAAATAAGAAAATTAAGGAGTTTCGCATAAACTTCGATATTAAAACAGTCTTTGTCTTTATTTTTGCAACATTTTTTCTTTACACGCTATTTGAACCTGCTATCAGCGAGTCGATGAATAATTCTGACGAAGTTCCTTTGACCAAAATTCTTCAGGATATAAAGACAAATAAAGTAAAGAGCGTACTTGTAGAAGACAATAAAGTGACCGCCACATACAAAAATGATAAAAAGCTCATCACTCGAAAAGAAGCTCGAGATAGTTTTCGACAAATCCTAAACGATAATGAAATTCCACTCGATCAGGTTGCAATTGAGACAAAAGACTCTACTCTTACTGTAGAAATTCTTCGCGTAGCGGGAAGTATCATTCCAGCGATCTTACTGTTTGCCTTTTTCTGGTTTGTCATGCGACAGGCCCGCGGAGCCCAAGATTCAGTATTTTCTTTTGGACAATCCAAAGCCAAGCGATTTATAAAACAAAAATCAAACACCACATTCAAAGACGTTGCAGGTGTGGAAGAAGCGAAAAAAGAACTTGAAGAGATCGTAGATTTTCTTAAAAACCCTGAAAAATATCGCAAGCTCGGCGCCCGAGCTCCAAAAGGCGTCATGCTCGTAGGGCCTGCAGGAACAGGGAAAACTCTGCTTGCAAAAGCTACCGCAGGCGAAGCAAGTGTCCCATTTTACTCAATCGCAGGATCTGAGTTTATGGAAATGCTTGTTGGGATCGGTGCAGCACGTGTCAGGGACCTCTTTAATACCGCAAAAAAAACTTCTCCATCAATCATATTTATCGATGAGATCGACGCGATAGGAAGGGCACGATCACGAGGAGTCATGTCGTCACACGATGAGCGAGAACAGACGCTCAATCAAATTCTTGTTGAGATGGATGGATTCACTCCAAGTGAGCAAGTTATCGTGGTCGCTGCGACAAATCGTGGAGATCTTCTTGATCCAGCACTTCTTCGACCAGGTCGATTTGATCGAAGAATTATGGTTGACTACCCAGATGTAGAAGGTCGAGAAGCGATCATCAAAATCCATTCGCGAAACAAACCATTTGATAAAAATGTTCGCTGGGATCGAGTTGCAAAGCGGACAGTTGGCTACTCTGGAGCAGATATTGAAAATATGATGAACGAAGCAGCAATCAGTGCGGCTCGAAACAATAAGCCAGCAATCTCTATGGAAAACATCGAAGATGCCGCTACAAAAGTCAAGCTTGGACCTGAGAAGAAGCGACTACAAACAGAGCTCGATCGTAAGATTACTGCATATCATGAAGCTGGACATGCCGTTGTTTCTCATTTTCAAAAATTGACAGACCCTGTCCATCGAATCTCGATTGTCTCACGAGGTATGGCGCTTGGGTATACTCTCATTCCACCAGGAAAGGATCAGCTTCATACCTCTTTCTCCCAACTACTTGAACGACTCGCGGTCATCATGGGTGGACGCGCAGCAGAAGAGACGGTCTTCAAAGAAATAACAACAGGAGCATCAAATGATTTTGATCAGGCGACAAACATCGCGCGGCGTATGGTCACTGATTTTGGTATGAGCTCTCTTGGACCGGTCAATTTTGGACCTACTCAAGACATCACAGAATGGGGATCAGAGTTTTGGGAACAGAATAATATTTCTCAAGAAATGATGGCAAAAATCGATCATGAGATCAATAGAATCCTGACTCAAGCATATGAAAAAGCTGTTCAGATTGTCAAAAAGAATCGAAAAGCACTCGACAAAGTCGCAGCTAATCTTATGGAACATGAAAGTATGAACCAGGATCACTTTGAAAAAATTGTCGGGATAAAAAAGATCAACAAGTAACTTCATACCTCTGTCTTCCATCCTGTATACTTTGCTCATGAAAACACTTCTGCTTATTGACGGCCATGCGATGATTCATCGTGCTTTTCATGCGCTTCCCATGACAATGACCACAAAAGCTGGAGAGCCAACTGGTGCAATCTATGGGTTTTTTCTCATGTTTCACAAAGTTCTGGGCGACTTCAAACCGACCCATTTGGCGGTAGCTTTTGACACACCAAAACCAACCTTTCGGAAAAAACTCTACAAAGGATATCAAGCCAAACGCCCCCCAATGGATCCAACTCTCAAAGCACAAATTCCTCAGATCAAAACGTTACTTGACGCTGGAGGAATTCAGCGTATTGAGCGTTCGGGATTTGAGGCAGATGATGTGATTGGCACCCTAGTCGAGCAAAATAAGAAAAACTTCGAACGCGTACTCATTTTGACTGGTGACAGAGATTTACTGCAACTCACTGACACAAATGTATTTTTGATTGCACCAAAAATGGGAGTCACAAACTTTGATCTCTACACCCCATATGAAGTTGAAAAAAAATATGGCGTGACACCTGAACATTTTCCTGATTATAAAGCACTTGCAGGAGACTCATCAGATAACTACAATACCGCCCGTGGTATTGGTCCCAAAACAACACGGATGCTTCTTTCCGATCATCCAACAATCGAAGATTTGCTGACAAACATTGATACGGTAACGAATCCCAGGTGGCGTACAATTTTGACTGAAAATAAAGACAGGATAATTCTTTTCAAAAAGATAGCTACAATTCTGCGCAGTTTAGACATCGATACCACAGAACAACAGCTTGAATTCAATGGATATCAAGATGATTTGCAAGAAAGCCTCAAAAAATTTGAGCTTTTTGCACTTTCAAATAAATTGTTTCCAACGCCATCTACTACAAAGAAAACAGAACCATCAATGAAGAAAAAGCTCATTCCCGAACAAATAAACCTATTCTAAATTGAAAAATTAGAAATTAGAAATTAGAAATTAGAAATTAGAAATTTATTCAAGCATGTCCCCCGATACCCAACAAAATATATTCTATACAGCATATTTTATTATTACTCACAACGCACTCGCTTTCGTATATAGTGCTGGGATACTATTTGTGACTACACATATGTTGTGGCGACCGAAACGAGGAAAAGTCCTCATTCTTTGGGGATTGATCATACTGCTTTTTGCATTTGAATACAGCAAGCATATTCTTGAGCCCTTGCGCCAACAGACCATTCAGTCTCTGATCACCGAACGTGAAAGTGTGCGTATTGAGTTTTATATCAATAAATTTCTGACAAAAATTGTTCCATTTGGACTCCCGATTTTTGGTTGGTTTCTGATAGGTATCGGGTTTTATTTTGATACACTTTTCTCAAAAGTAAGAAAATTCATAATTAAGTGAATTACTATTTAATATACTTATGGATATAAAAACATTACAGCTTCGTGCAGAAAAGTCTATTCTCAGAAGCAATTTAGATTTTAAACTCAATACAACCCGTGAAAAAGCAATTCTCGCGCATACCGTCAAGCTCAATGAAGAGATGGGAGAACTCTGCAACGATATATTATCTATCCTCAAACTTCAGAGAGCTTCGAAGCTTGAAAACTTTGAAAAATCAAATATGTATGCAGAGTTTGCGGACGTACTCATCACAGTCCTTCAACTTGCTTCCATTGCACAAGTAGATATGGAGCGAGCAATACGAGATAAGATGAAAAAGATCGAAACAAGAAAGAAAAAGGAAAAAAAAGAAGACTAATTACTATTCCATTATGATACTCTCAGACGCAGAGCATATGGGTATCTCGTTGTTATTCTGAGCGTAGCGAAGAATCCATGGACCCTTCTCCCACCAAGGCGGGATCAGGATGACATGTTCGATGGAAAGCGACGGGGAATTAGACTTAGTATGGGATTGGATACATAATAAATTTGAAGGTAAGAGTTCACTCTTCTTGACACACGTTGTCATTCCCGCCCCCGATCGGAGTCGAGGGCAGGCTCCGGCGGGAATCCATTCTCCAGACTATTTCAACAATCTGGATCCGTCCCCGTGAAAACGGGGATCAGGTCGGGGATGACACAAAATAATAATTGATATATTATGATACAGTTTTGTCAAAGACCGTGAACTCTTACATTTGAAGTAATACATAGCAAATTTAAATTTATAAATTATAATAACGTATGTGTGGAATTTTTGGATATCTTGGAACAAAAAATACTGCAGCTTCAATGATTCTCGATGGACTCAAAGCTCTTGAATATCGGGGGTATGACTCCTGGGGAGTTGCGATAAAAAAAGAGGATGGAACACTTTTTGTACAAAAACATATAGGTAAAATTGGCAATGCCAGGATTCCTTCATTTCATTCGCATATCGGCATTGGACATACAAGGTGGGCAACTCATGGCGGAGTGACAGAGGCAAATGCACACCCTCATATCGATTGCACAGGAAAAGTTGCAATAGTACACAACGGCATCGTAGAGAATTTTGAAGGGCTAAAACTGGATTTACAAAATAAGGGTCATAGATTTTCATCTGAAACAGACTCTGAAGTGATTGTACACCTTATAGAAGAAATCCAAAAGACCCAGTCAGATTTGACAATCGTTATGCAAAAACTACGCTCAAAGATCTCTGGAATGAATGCTTTGATAGCTTTTTTCCCAGAAGATGAGTCGTTTTATATCATTAAGAATGGATCGCCTATTGTTGTTGGTTCTGTGGATGACGATTATTTTATTGCTTCAGACGCTTCAGCAATTCTTCCCTATACAAATAACGTATATTTTTTGGAAGACAATGAAATGCTTCATATTTCTCAATCTGGAATATCACTTTTTGACAACCTTGGTGCAAAGAAGATAGCTAAGTTCACAAAGCTATCGTATTCTGCAAAATCAGCTGAAAAAGGAGAATACAAACATTACATGATTAAAGAAATATTAGAACAACCGAAAGTATTAAAGAATATTATTGATACGCAAACACATGAGATTGAAATAGCTGCAGATCTAATCAAACATGCGTATGGTACCTATCTGATCGGCTGTGGCACTGCTTCGTATGCTTGTCTAGCAGGAACATATCTATTTTCCAAGATAGCCAAACGTCATATCAATTTTGCCATTGGATCTGAGTTTTCGTATCTAATCGACTTTTTGAAAGAGAACTCTTTGGTATTTGCACTTTCTCAATCTGGCGAAACGATCGACACAATCGCAAGTGTCAAAAAAGCTATTAAAAGAAAATCCAAACTCCTCTCCCTCACTAACTCTGAAGGTTCAACACTGTATCGAATGTCCGATACAAACCTCCTTCTTCATGCAGGAACTGAAAAAGCAGTGGCTTCTACCAAAGCATACACTGCTCAAATTGTCTATCTCTACTTGATCGCACATCAACTTGCTGATTCACTTGATGACGGGAAAAAACACGTTACTCAAGCCATCCATACAATTAAAAACCTCATTGAGCAAAAATCTAAAATTGAACTTCTTGCAAAAGAAATCGCAAAACACAAAAGTATTTTCATTCTTGGAAGAGGGGTTTCCTATGCAGCTGCGCTCGAGTCTGCACTCAAAATTAAAGAAGTATCATATATTCATGCCGAAGGTTTTGCAGCAGGAGAGCTCAAACATGGAGTGATCGCACTTATTGAAAAAGAGACTCCAGTCATATTATTTAACCCTGAAGATGAGACATATGAAGATACGCTTTCTGCAGCACACGAGGTGAAGGCGCGAGGCGCACATGTGATAGGTGTTTCAAGCAAAAATGACAAAGTGTATGATACCTTTATTGAAGTCAAAAATTGCGCAGATGCAACCATCATTCCTAATGTCGTCATTGCCCAGCTTTTGGGATACTATCTTGCTCTTGCCAAAAATCTTGACCCTGATATGCCACGCAATCTGGCAAAAAGCGTGACAGTAAAATAACTATTCTTCAAGTATTTTCTTTAGAAGATGGTACAGTTTTTTGATTTGCTTGAACTGTTCTTTTGAAGGTTTTGTGTCATATGTAGCTCCGCCCATCTCATAATCAAATAGTTTTTTATCAATCTTTCCTTTGGCGAGCGTATATATGAAAGCTAAAGAATATTTATATAACATGGGGATAAATCCATCTTTTTTCAGACGTCTCAAACTGACTTTCAGTTTGATATTTTTTAAATACTTTGTGGAAACACCTATTTTTTGTGCACGCTTAACAATGTCATGATCTTCTGATAAATAAATCGTTTCATCAAAACCATTCAGTTGTTCAAAAACGACCTTATGCATCACCATCGATCCCCCATTTGACATTGGCTGATTGATCTTTTGAGATAACTCGACTCCGTAGTTGATTACATTAAACAATATTTCATCTGAATAGGCTACACTATTCGGAACGAGGGTGAGTTGAAAAATTAAATATCGATACTCATCGATGCTCTGAAGTAACCGATCGATGCACGTACTTTCTATTTGAGAATCAGCATCAATAAAAAATAAATAGTCTTCTTTTGCCGTGCGTGATCCAAGATTTCGTTGATGAGAAACATTTGTGATATCAGACTCGACAATTGTCAATGGGAATGAATTGCTAAACTCAAGTGCCTTTTTTATGGTCTTATCCTTTGACTGAGCGTCAACAATGATCACTTCAAAGTTCTTGTTTGTTTGTTTTTGAAAATCTTTGAGAAGACGAGGAAGATCTCGTTCTTCATTCAATGTCGGGATGATGATGGAAATTTGCTTCTTCATGCATGTATTATACCAATTCTAAGAATGTAAATTATTCATGTACAAACTGCTATAATAACCTCATGTCAGCTTTACAGGTTCAAAATCTCACCAAAAAATTCAAAAAATTTGTTGCGGTCGATGATATTTCTTTTGATCTCAAAGAGGGGGAAATTTTGGGATTATTAGGACCCAATGGGGCTGGTAAAACAACAACAATTCAAATGCTCTTAGGAGCGCTTACTCCTACATCGGGAACGGTGTCTTATTTTGGAAAAGATCTTGCGAAACATCGTACAGAGATTTTAGAAAAAGTCAACTTCTCCTCCACCTACACCAACCTCCCATGGCTTCTTACTGTGCGAGAAAATCTTACATATACCGCCTTCCTATATGATATACATGATCGAAAGGATAAAATCGATGAAATGATCATGCAGTTCCGACTTAAGAAACTCGAAAACCAGATTCTCAACGATCTTTCTGCAGGACAGCTCACACGAGTGAATCTAGCCAAAGCATTTATCAATAATCCTCAGGTTTTACTTTTGGATGAGCCAACCGCAAGTCTCGACCCAGAAACTGCGCATTTTGTGAGAGAATATATTCTCTCACAGCGTTCTAAAAACAATATTTCGATCATTTTCACTTCACACAATATGTTTGAGGTAGAAGAAATATGTGACAGAGTTTTGATAATAAAAGAGGGAAAAATACTAGCAGACGATATACCCACGAATCTTGCAAAAACAATCAAGTCTACAACGGTATCATTTTACTTTGAGGAAGAAAATAAAGAGCTATTTATCGACTACTGTGTAGAAAAGAATATTTTGCACAATCTCACTAGAAATAAGATTGCAGTACAGATCCCGGAGGAAGATATTCCCAAATTTTTGGGGGGGATGATGCAAAGGAATATTCATTTTTTGGAGATTTCAATTGATAAACCCACCCTTCAAGATTACTTCATTCAGATGGCCCAAACTGGACAAGAAACTCATGATAAGTTTGAAACAATGATATGAATTTATACCGAATATACGGCATCACCTTGCGATATCTTTACCTACTTCGGCATAGTTATGACCGTGTAACTGATACATTTTATTGGGTGGTCATGGATATTATTCTTTGGGGATTTACGAGTTTGTTCTTCCGTCAGGCATTTACTGGAGATCCTAATCTATCAGCCAACTTGATCGGCGGACTTATTCTTTGGTATGTGGTGTGGCGAACACAGTATGAGATTTCGGTAAATCTTCTCGAAGAAGTCTGGAATAAAAACTTAATAAACATATTTGTATCCCCCATCACTTTTTCTGAATGGATTGCAGCTTTTATGATAAGTGGTGTGATCAAGGTTATATTTATGCTTGTCGTGGCATCTTTAACGGCATATTTCTTGTATGGAGTCAATTTCCTGGCGTATGGAAAATACCTTTATGTATTTATTCCTCTACTTATGATGAGTGGATGGACTGTGGGTTTTTTCATTTCGAGTTTTCTCCTTCGTTTTGGAACAAAACTTCAAACTCTTGCATGGTCATTCCCCTACCTCGTCAATCCATTTTCGGCAATCTTTTATCCTTTGAGCATCTTGCCCCTTATTGCTCAAAATATTGCACACTTTGTCCCGACTAGTTATGTGTTTGAGTCCGCACGCTCATTCATCAATACGGGAGTAGTGGATCCCATCATGCTCTGGAAGAGTTTGGGTTTAAATATTCTTTATCTCGTTATTGCAATGATCTTCATGAAGTTGAGCTTCCGAAAGGTGTTAGAAAAGGGGTTAGTGAAGTTGTATTAATCAGATCTCCCTTCCAGAAGGGAGTACCCTGAACCGTGTCCTGAGCTTGCCTGCAGTGAGCTTGTCGAATCTGTCGAAGGACTCTGGTTTAGGGGGAGGGATATTGTTTTTCAAATATTCTTCTCAAGATACTCCATTATTTCTTCAGGACTATCTGAAGAAAAACACATATCTTCAAACGAATACGGTAAAAATCCTTCTTTGTTCATATGCTCAATTTGAGAAATAAGTCCATCCCAGAATCCATCGATAGAAAGAAATGCGATAGGTTTGTTGAGAAGGTCTAATTTACGCTTTGCGATCACTACGGTAATTTCATCTAATGTTCCTGTACCGCCGGGAAGGGCAATAAATGCATCTGAATGATCAATAAACATTCTCTTTCGTTCAGCCACATCTTCTCCAATATATTCCTCATCTGCGCCTTTTTTCAGCTTCCATGCAAATTCTTTTGATGATATTGCAGTAATATAGCCATCCAAAGATTTAGCTACATCTGAAGCTTCATTCATCAGACCAGTGTTCGTACCACCATACACAAATCCATACCCTGCCTCAACTGAAAGTTTTACGAGTTCAAGCGATGGGTCGGTATACTTTTTAACAAGATCATTTGCAGAAAGGAAAAAGGCAATTTTTTTCATACGTAATAAGTGTAACATCCCCCACCCTTCGGGCACCCCCTTCATAAGGGGGACCCGTCCCTCTGGGGAGATTAATACTTCTTTATAGCTGTCAAATTCATAGCATTTTTATCTGGATATGCCCATGCTCGTTCAAATACCTCAAACGATACATGTTGACCTTTGTGAGATGGTAATCCTGGATCATTGAGAAGGTACCCATCCTCATCATAATCATATACCAATACAAAGTGTCCAGAATAACCCTGTTCATTATTTAACGCTTTTTGATTTACATTACATACTATCAGATAATCATCTTCTAACTTTTGTTGAATATCGGTATGAGAGGGAATTTTTATTACAAGACTAATCCTGTCGTGATTTATAAACTGATCAGCTAACACTTGTCCTTGTGCTAAGTCTGCATGTGTAGCTTGTTCATCAGCAACTTCTTTCCCAAAAGTCTTTAAAAAATAATCGTACCCTTCCTCATGAAATACTTGAAAGTCAAAGATGCTCATACTTTCAATGCGAATATCTTTGCCTGCCAACCATACGTATCCTGCCATCGGCCACGTCCACATTCCTACTTTTTTCTGAGTTAAGACGTCTAGCTCATCCCACGAATAGCTCTCATCAGGCCAGTATGTTTCAGCTATCATTTTAATAACTGCTTGAAAACAATGCGTGTTGTCTTTGGTATTTGAGTAGAATGGTGGAGGTATTTTTTTCATATTCCTAAAAGGGGACCTATTCTCATTTGGATAATGACACTTCTTGAAATGCTAGTTAAATAGGGTACCGCATTAGTCATGTTCACTTTTATCCTCAACATGAACCACTTCAAGTTCTTTTGAATCCCGCTCCCGTTTGCTTCGTCCGATCATACCGATATCAAAATCACTTCGCTTACCACCCGTTTCTTCATTTGAAACATACATCATAATCCCTGGATAATCTCCAGTGACTACCCATCCTTTGATTTCCGGAATTCTTGTGACTTCAAAATCTTCCGATGGTGTACCAGGTACCACCAATCCATGCTCACGAAGAATTTTTTCAGCCTGTTCTTTAACATTTTTCGTCCGTTCCAACAGCATCATACAAGTACCATGCCTGAACAATACCCATCTGACCGATTGGTTTATGATGATTTTTTTGTAAATATGTATCAAATCCATGATGTAAGAGTTCACACTCTTTGACAAAACTGTATCATAATATATCAATTATTATTTTGTGTCATCCCCGACCTGATCCCCGTTTTCACGGGGACGGATCCAGATTGTTGAAATAGTCTGGAGAATGGATTCCCGCCGGAGCCTGCCCTCGACTCCGATCGGGGGCGGGAATGACAACGTGTGTCAAGAAGAGTGAACTCTTACTCCATGATTGACATCTATGAAACTACCCACGAGCTTACGCTCGGGGTTTCTTATCAATCAAACAGCGTAGCTGTTTGCCCCACAACTATCGAAGCGGGGAGCGCCTCCATCCCACGAGCTTACGCATCGGGGATTTAATAGCGCTGTTAAAATATGCAGTTTCAAAATGGAAATCAATACCTAAATTGTTATGCTTTATCAATCCGGATAATGGCATTTTTTGTATTTTTTCCCACTTCCACACCAACAAGCATCATTTCTTCCTGGTTTTTTGATCGGACCGGTTGAAACCTTATTGTCTTTGATTGTTGGTGTTTGACCTGTATGTATTTGGGATTGTTGTTGTGGTTGCGGAAGTTGCTGTTTTCCCGCATAGGGATCTACTCCTGAGGCTGCTTGAAAATGAAAATGCGGTTTTTCCGTTGTTTGTCCATCCACAACTTCCGTAAGCGGTGCTTTTTCTTCGATTTGAACTCTCATCACTCGTCGCACTGATTCGTAATTAATATCAGAAAGCAATTTTTCAAACATACTAAATGCTTCATTTTTGTATTCGACCAAGGGGTCCATTTGAGCATATCCGCGGAGATTAATTCCTTGTCGAAGATCATCAATTGCCGTGAGATGTTGTGTCCAGTATTGATCCATCGTTGATAAAAACATACTTCGAACAACCTGATTCCAGACCTCTGCACCAACTCTTTTTTCTTTTACATCATACTGCTTTTCAGCTGAATCAAGCAAATATTCCTCAAATTCCTGCTGACTCTCATGGATTTTTTTTCGAATCTCCTCTTTGTCAACTTCAATTAACAACTGGATATCTTTTTCAAACTGCTCGATAAATGTTTCGTCTTTTTCATTCAAAGCAAAAAATCCAGCTGACATTCCCACGATCTGTTCTTCAATAATTTTAAATATAGTCTCTTTGAATGTCTCAGAATTCTTTTCAGGAAGAAGAAGAATTTTCCTTCGTAATGAATATACAATATCACGCTGTCTATTCAAGACGTCATCGTATTCCACAAGGTTTTCTCTGATATCAAAATTGAAGCCCTCTACTTTCACCTGGGCTTGTTCTATTGCTTTTGAAACCATCACATGTGAAAGTGGTTGATCTTCTGGGAACTTGAGCATAGTCATCAGATTCGAGATCTGGTCGCCACCAAAAATCCTCATCACATCATCCTCAAGAGACACATAAAATCGTGTCTCACCCGCATCACCTTGTCGACCCGACCTTCCACGAAGCTGGTTGTCGATCCGTCGAGACTCATGCCGCTCAGTACCGATGACGTACAACCCTCCCAGCTTTACAACTTCATCGTGCTCCTTTTGCCAGTGTTTTTTGACTTTTTCCTGGTCATGCTTTGAGACCTGATCCGTCGGAATATCTCCACCAAGCACGATATCAACACCTCGTCCTGCCATGTTTGTAGCTACCGTCACACCATGTTTCTTCCCCGCCTGCTCGATGATTTGCGCCTCCTGTTCATGATTTTTTGCATTCAGAAGTTCGTGAGGAATTCCTCGTTGATTTAGGAGTCGTGAAAGTAGCTCATTTTTGTCTATCGATGTTGTACCAACGAGAACCGGTCGCCCTTTTTTGTATTGCCCTGCGATATCTTCAACGATCGCTTTCTGTTTCCCCTCCAGAGTTTTGTAAATCATGTCAGCATGATCCTGGCGTGCATTATCTCTGTGAGTTGGAATAACCAATACTTCTGTTTCATAAATCTTACTGAACTCTTGCGCTTCAGTTGCTGCAGTTCCAGTCATACCTGCGAGTTTATCGTACATACGGAAGTAGTTTTGGAGAGACACAGTAGCAAGAGTTTTCGATTCGCGTTTGATCGCTACTTTTTCTTTCGCTTCAATTGCCTGATGAAGACCTTCAGAAAATCGTCTCCCTTCCAGAAGCCTCCCGGTAAACTCGTCTACGATTATGACTTCATCTCCGCGAACGATATAGTCTTTATCTATTTGAAAAAGTGTATTTGCTTTGAGTGCTGCCTCTATATGGAAAATCGAATCAAAATCCTTTTCGTAAATATTTTCAACACCGAGAATTTTTTCAATTTTCAAAATTCCATCTTCGGTCAGATGTGCGGTACGTAGTTTTTCATCAATGACATAGTCTGTTTCTGCATTCATCTGCTTTACGACCTTTGCATAGTCGTAATACTTTGAAGTATCCTGTTCAACAGGAGCTGAGATGATATGGGGAGTTCGAGCTTCATCTATCAAAACTGAGTCTGCCTCGTCGACAATTGCAAAATTGAAACCACGTTGGACTACTTGACTAGGAGATTGAGTCATATTGTCACGAAGATAATCAAACCCGAACTCTGAATTTATACCATAGGTGACATCGGCGTCATACGCCTGCTTGCGAGTTGCATTTTTGAGATGAACGAGGCGAGGATCTCGAGAATCAGGGTCAGTAAAATTTCGATCATAGATGAATGATTGCCCAGATATCATAGCCGAAGTCGAAAGATCCAAAAAGTCAAATATCTGACCCATCCATCCAGCGTCACGACGAGCCAGATAATCATTGACCGTGACAAGATGAGCACCCTTCCCTCCAAGAGCATTGAGATAGAGTGCTGCAGTTGCGGTCAACGTCTTTCCTTCTCCTGTCTTTTGCTCCACCACTTTTCCTTCGTGCATTGCGATGGCGGCGATCATTTGGACATCAAAGTGACGTTGTTCAAGAGCTCGATTTGCCGCTTCACGGACAAGTGCAAAACTCCACGGAAGAATCTCATCAAGAGATGTTCCTGAAGCAACTTGCTTTTGAAGTTTTTTTGTCTCTATTGGAAAGTCTGCATCTTTGAGTTTTTGAACTTTTGGTTCAAGCTCATTGATCTGATCTACGATTTTTTGAATTCTATTTAACTCTTTTTGATTATAGTCAAATATGTTTTTGATGAATGAAAGCATGACATTATTCTAAACGATTAATTACAAAAAGCGATTCAATATTTAATCTCTTTTAGGGTTTAATTCCCCGATGCTTGCATCGATTTCTCATTTGTCATTCCTGCGAAGGCAGGAATCCAGTCTGGATCCCCGATCGGGTCGGGGATGACAGATACCCCCGCTACTTGCTGCGGGGTTGTTCATTAATCAAAATTACTGTGCTGAACCACAACCACACCAGACTCGAAAGTTTGATGTGACTTGAAGGTATTACTGCAGAAAGTACTCATTCGGGATGATCAAAAGTTTGATCGCGCTAAAATGAGTCTGATCAGGTTTTTCAATATCAGCTTTGACCACTGCGTGAACTGAATCTCCTTCTTTCAATTTCGAAAATCCGATCGAAACGGTCTTCAGAGTCTTAATATCCAGAAGGTTTCGCTTGGAACTTTTTTCAATATCAAGGATATAATTCGTTTTATCTATTGTGACCATCTTTATCGTAAAATCTTCTGCATTCACTTCAGTAATTTTTCCTGACATGACAATATATTGCGTATCTGTATATACTTCATTTGCAGTGACTGTCTCGCCGATTTCTGGTCCAGTCACAAAAATATAATCACCTTTTTCTACATTATCCTTTGAACTATCTTTTACCTTTGTACCTACTATGTCATAGTACGAAGTGAGCGTATCGTCCACATCGACATCGATTTTGTTGTTTTCTGCATTCAAAATTGTGATCACGTTGTTTTTTATTTCTTGAATTATGCCTGACACTGCTTGTTTCTTTCGTTCTTTCAATTCTTCAACTTTTTCTGCAACTTTGTCTTTTAGCTCTTGCACCTGTGAATCAAGAACTTCAGACACTTCTTTAGTAGGTGATTGCGAATATGCTGGAGTTTGAGTCACTGCAAATAGTAGACTGAGTACGAAAATGATTGAAAGATATTTTTTCATTCTGCAGGAATATAATAAATTCGTAATGTTTGTTCTTGTGGAGTGCTTGAGTCTGAATAGGCACTGATCTGTATCACATTTTCTCCAACTGCAAGAGGTGTTTCTACTTTGAATTCTTCGTTTTCATTTTTTTGAATTTTCTCGGCTGAAGCCGATTGGATCACAAGGAGGCTATTTTTCTTTGCTACTCCGGCAATCTCAATGCTATTTTTCGAGACAATAGAATTATTAGCAGGAGATGAAACAGAAAGATTCGTTCCGCTTGCGTTTGCTGGTACATCTTCATCGACCGCCTTTTGTTGATCATTTTCTCTTGTAATCGGAATCACTTTGGTTTCTTCACCTTTGTTTGTCTGGAAAAGCACCACAACACCGACAAGAACTCCAAGCCCGATACCAAAGCATATCGCAATCATTGTTTCCCTATTCATATGAAGCTTTTCACCAACTACCAACTTTCTAATTATATACCAAATCTGTCAAAACTTCTGGAATGATCTCTAGAAGTTCGGTGGTATTAAACCAATGGCCTTTTTTTTCTATGAGAACCTCAGCCGCCCGTTTTTCGAGAAACGATGCGACGACTGCTGAAGTAATGGGGTCATTTTTTGCATACAGCGAAACAACCAATCCCGAAAGCACATCTCCCGTTCCTCCTTTGGTCAAACCTTGTGTTCCACCAACAATAGTGACAGATGTCGTACCATCCGATACGAAGTCATCTATCGATTTCAAGAGTATGACACAGTTGTTCTCTTTTGCAATTTTTCTGACACACTCTTCTTTTTCTTCAGTTGGCATCTCTTCAACAGAAATACCAAATAGTCGCTCAAACTCATACTTGTGTGGAGTAATAATCGCTGGTTCCGATAAATCATGGAGCCATTCGCGATCGATCATTTGAAGCGCGCCTGCGTCTATCACATATCGCTTTTGACTGTGTTGATGGAGTAAATAATACATAAGTGACCGAACATACTCTCCTTCATTCTTATTTTGAATTATGCTTTGAAAATTTTGAGCTTTGAATTTTGAACTTTGAATTTCAGCACGCACCATTCCTGGGCCCACAAGAATTGCATCATCTTCTATGACATAATCAGGAATATCTTTTTGGTGGATGATCATCCCATCACGAAATGATTTTTTGAGAGAAAGAATGATTTCATTATTCTCCTCAGTTGAAGAAAAATGAACCATATCTGCAAAGTGTGAAGCGATCTCAGCTGCCCAGATAGGCGATGAATGGAAGAGCGACGATCCCCCTATCACAAGTACTTTTCCATTTTGTCCTTTGTGAGAGCTCTTGGAAGGAATGTATAGTTTCTTAAGATATGGATGGATTGTGCGTATTTCTTGTGTTGTAATATGTATGTGCTTCATGCTATGAACAATGAACTATCAACTGCAATCTCTTTGCTATAATTATACCTTATGGCACTCACACATCGACAACTTCGTGAACGATTTTCAAAATTTTTAGTCTCTCACGGGCATGCCGAAGTGCCTCCGATCTCTTTAGTTCCACAAAATGATCCAACCACTCTATTTACTGGTTCAGGCATGCAGCAGTTTGTACCCTATCTTTTAGGACAAAAACATCCACAAGGAACTCGACTTTTTAATATCCAACATTGTATCCGCGTCCAAGATATCGAAGAAGTTGGAGACAATCGACACGATACACTTTTTGAGATGATGGGAAACTGGTCTCTTGGAGATTATTTCAAAAAAGAACAACTTCAGAACTTTTTCACATTTCTGACCGACAAAAAAATCGGACTTGGACTTGATCCGAAAAAACTCTTTGTCACAGTATTTGAGGGAAATGAGCAGGCTCCACGCGATACAACAAGCATTGAAGTGTGGACAGAAATATTTAAAAGGGTTGGAATCAGTTCAGAAATTGGTGAAAGAATCTTTTTATATCCTGCAGAAAAAAATTGGTGGTCTCGCGCAGGAGAACCAAAAAATATGCCAGCTGGTGAACCAGGAGGTCCAGACAGCGAGGTATTCTACCTATTCGATGTCGAACATGACCCGGCGTTTGGAAAAGAATGTCATCCAAACTGTGACTGCGGACGGTTTATGGAGATAGGAAATTCGGTCTTCATGCAGTATAAAAAACTAGATGATGGATCATTCGAAAATCTGCCAAAAATGAATGTTGACTTCGGGGGCGGACTTGAGCGATTACTCGCAGCTGCAAACAACGACCCAGATATTTTTCATGCCGACATCAATAGCCATATCGTTAATGGTGTTGAGACTGCTACAAATCACGAATACGAAGATCCATCAAATCAAAAAGCGATGCGCATCATTGCCGATCACCTCAAAACTGCTACATTTATCATCAAAGATGGCATCACACCTTCAAACAAAGAACAAGGATATGTTTTGAGAAGGCTTTTGCGCCGTGCACTCGTCAAAATCCGAGCTCTCAACAATAGTTTTTCTGCAGAAGCAGTCGCGCCAATTGTGGAACAAGTAGTTCAAACATATAACGGCATTTATTTTGATGCAAAAGTAGATACTGCCAAAATTATTCCTGTGATACAAGATGAAATTTCGAAATTTCAAAAAACACTTGATCGAGGACTTCGAGAGTTAGAAAAATTGGATGAAATAAATGGAACGATTGCTTTCGACCTATATCAAACATATGGCTTCCCTTTTGAAATCACACAAGAAATCATGTCCGAAAAAGGAATCAAACTGAGTAAAGAAGAGTATGATAATGCCGTTAAGACCCATCAAGCCAAATCAAGATCTTCAGCAGATCACAAATTCAAGGGTGGACTCGCAGACCAATCAAATCAAACAGTGAAATATCACACGGCCACACATCTTTTGCATCAAGCACTCTTTGATGTGATTGGAGATTCGGTGAGACAAGAGGGGTCAAATATTACTGCAGATAGACTGCGATTTGATTTTTATTGTGACAATCAACCTACAGATGAAGATATTGAAAAGGTTGAAAAAATAATGAATGAAAAAATCAGCCAAGAAATACCCGTGAACATGAAGGTCATGGATAAAAAAGAGGCTGAAACGATAGGCGCACGCTCATTTTTCAAAGAAAAATATCCTGATGAAGTAAAGATATATTTTATTGGAAAAGATAAAGAAGATGTAAAAAGCGCATACTCCAAAGAGTTTTGTGGCGGACCACACGTCGAAAATACCAAAGAAATTGGAGAAATACAAATCAAACGGTTCAAAAAAATTGGCAGTAATATGTTTAGAATTTACGCAAAGTAATTGCCCTCTGTCATCCTGAGCGTAGCGAAGGATCCAGGAAAATACATGGATTCTTCGGTCGTCGCTTAAGTTCCTACTCAGAATGACAAGTTATATAATTACCACAAATAAAACATATGAAAGACACAATAACATTCGCTGACTTTATAAAACTTGATATGCAAGTGGGCGAGGTCTTGGAGGCAATAAAAGTCGAAGATTCAAACAAACTCCTCAAACTGACTGTCAATATGGGAAAAGCGACTGGAATCCGTACCATCTTGACCGGAATGCAAAAATGGTACACTCCTGAGGATTTTATACATAAGAAATTCATTTTCTTGGTAAATCTCGAGCCCAAAAAAATGGCCGGATCAGAATCTCAAGGCATGCTCATGGCAGCAGATACCAATGGTGAACCAAAGCTTATTGAAGCGCCCACCAATCTTCCCATTGGATCAACAATTCGATAGTATATATATTCAATTTTGCTTTTTGATCAAAATCCTGTATGATAGTTTTCACACTCACATACGTTATTCAAAATTATTAATTTATTACAAAAAAATCATGCCTCCAAAAAAAACAACAAAGAAGGTAGGTTCTGCTAAACCTCCCGTAACGGTTGAAGCTCGTTCTGAAATGCCAAAAATGGCCGCAGCAAGCAAAGACACCGTTGAGTCTTCCATCTTGAATAGATTGAGTCAACAATTCAATCTTCTTGCAATATTAATTGTTGCATTGTTTCTCTTTCAGGGATACACGTTTTATCGGGTAAAAAATATTGAGACAAAGGGTGTCACTGGTGGGACTGGACAAGCTCAAGAATCACCTCTATCTGATAAAAAACTCAAAGAATATGCCAAAGATCTCAAGCTTGATAAAAAGAAATTTGAAGCATGTCTTGATAATGGAGAAAGGGCCGACGCCGTCACTGCAGATTCTACCTATGGCACAGAGCTTGGTGTTCAAGGAACTCCCGGCTTCTTTATCAATGGTCGATTTTTAGGTGGCGCATTTCCTTTTGAAGTTTTCAAAGAAATTATTGACAAAGAACTTGCCGGTACATCAACAGGGGAATGTTTGGACTATTCAGAAGAACTTCAACAATATTGTCAGGACGAACAAAATCAGGCATTTAAGCCGGTTGCAGTTGAAGTAGCAGTTGGTAACTCTCCTGCAATAGGTTCAAAAAATGCTAAGGTCACCATTGTAGAATTTTCCGATTTTGAATGCCCATTCTGTGCACGAGCCTTTGCAACAGTTAAACAAATCAAAGATGCATATCCGAAGGATGTAAAGATCGTATACAAGCAGCTTCCCCTCACAAATATCCATCCAAATGCACAAAAAGCTGCAGAGGCTTCGATATGTGCAAAAGACCAAGGAAAGTTTTGGGAGATGCATGACAAAATGTTTGAATCACAAGGTGCATAAGCTTATTTCCGTCATCCCGCACTAGATGCGGGATCCAGAAACAATGAAATTCACACGGCCTGACTACCGTCAGGCCATTTTTTTATTCAGAAATTGTTTTTGCATGAAATGCCTTCATTAATTCTTGCGTAATTGAACCAACCAATCCGTTTCCGATTTTTGCTTCGTCAATCTTCACAACAGGGACTATCTCGTGGCTTGAGTTACTAAAAAATGCTTCATCAAGTTTCGACAATTCTGACACATTAACATACTCATATTTCACTGGAATCGATAACTCTTGAGCAATCTCAAGAATGACTTTTCGAGTAATTCCCTCAAGAATCCCCTTATTTGCTGTAATAAGTGTTCCATTTTTGACACCAAAAAAATTACTCCGGGTTCCTTCATAGATATTTCCAGTAGAATCGGTATGAAGAATATCCACTGCGCCTAATACTTGTGCCTTTTGGACTTCAGTAATACTTGCCGCATAATTAATGGTTTTAGCAAGCGGCATTTGGCGCATCAGAGTTGAGGTTTTTAATATAACACCTTTTCCATACATTTCAGTAGGATACTCATGTGCTTCATAAAAATAAATGAAACAAGTTTGCTTTTTAGCAGGAGTAAATCCATCAGGGGTCACTCCACCCGTTTGGATGAGTTTGATATTCGTGTGAGTAAATTCACTTTTCTCAATACCTTCTGTGACAATCTTTAGGATTTCCTCTTTCGTATGGGCTGGTGTCATTCCCATGAGACGAGCCGAATTGAAGAACCGATCAATATGGGCGTCAAGCATGAATGGTCGTTTTCCATAGGTGCGAAGGAAATCAAAGATCCCAAACCCTCGAAGAACTGCAAGATCAAGAACTGATATTTTTGCTTCATTATCTGTGACCCAGTTTCCATCAAGATATATCATATATTTGAGAAAAGGTTGTAACTGTCATTGGAGTCGGAAATATACTACTAATCATGCTATTTTCTCAATATTTTATGGACATGATCTTCAATATGTTCTTCACAGTAGCATGTGGTTGGGACACATTCATCGCAGTATCGTATTCCCATATCTGGGTTGTCTCGTTCATTTTTATTGCACGTTGCACATATGTGATTTGGTTTTCCTTTGATCACTTTTGATCGGACATCTTCGGATTGATGTTTAAAAAGATGCTTTATATTAATAGACACGTCTTCTCCAAAAAATATGAAAAAGTTTGAGAGTGCGACGATGGTCAATATCTTCATCTCAACTGTCCCTGTGACAAGAGTAAGTCCAGTCAAGATCCATGTGATACCCGCAAGCCACTTGATCTTCAAAGGAAGAATAAAAAATATCATGAGGGTGAAATCTGGAAAAAGAAATGCAAATGCAAGAAAAAGTGTTGTATAGAGATGACTATTTGTGATCGTAACAAATGGGAATACCATCGAGAAAATGAGCGTAGAAATGATCGATATCAAAGTAAACACTGTGTAGCGAAATGTCCCCCAATGCCTCTCAAGCACCAAACCATAGAGATAGTATAGATACATCGCAAATGCCAAAAAGAGCACATTCGTCGTCAGTGGCTCCATGAGATAGGTGATCGCTCTCCACCACTCACCTTTGAGTATTTGTGCTCCATTGAAAGAGAGAAGTTCTGCGGATTTTGGACTGATGCTCACCAGAATAAATCCAATCACTTGTCCAGCAATGAGGTAATAGGTGAGATTGGGAATCGCGATCCAGCCGAGTTTTTTTTCAAGTTTGTCGATGAAATTCATAGCTCAAGTATAGCACTGATGCGCTGTATCGTATATTCTTTTCATTACTTCCCTGATATACTATTTTCACAATATGGATATTCTCTCAAAACTTTCCGAGTACCGCAAAGGAGTACTCGCACTCATCCTACTTTCCTTCGTCTTTGCTTCGATGGGACTTTTTGCGAGATATCTCAGTACGGGGTTTGAGCTTTTTCAGCAAGTGTACCTTCGGATTTTTGCGGCATTTATCCTTAGCTTTATTTTTTTTCGAAATGATATCGACCTGCGAAAGCTAAAAAAAATAAGTAAAAAAGAGTGGTGGTTAATTTTCTTTCGAGTGATTGCGTTTTATGTTTTTGGTGTGACCTTGTTTACCCAAGCGATCATTCTCACCAAGTACAGCAACGTCTCATTCATTGGTGCACTGTCCATGGTTGCGATCATGGGAATATTTCTCATGAAAGAAAAGCTGACTGCCAAAAAACTTGCACTCATCATTATGGCTTTTTTGGGCGTCCTGCTGATCGCAGTTTCTGACTACTCCAATCTTTTTTCATGGGGGAAAGGAGAGCTTATCGCACTCATATCGACCACCACTTTTGCGCTCAGCTATGTGGCACGCAAATGGCACTCAGGACTTCTTAATAACAAAGAAATCACCACCTTGATGCTCGGTTTGGCAAGTATCCTGCTGTTTATCACTTCTTTATTCTTTGGTGAAGGACTCCCCCTCGGAGGATGGACTGGCGGATTAGTTGTTGCGATAATCGGCGCGGGTATTTTCAATATTGCAAATCTGCTTCTCACCAATTATGGATTCCAAAAAGTCGAGGCAATATTTGCAAGCAATATTCTTTCACTTGAGAGTGTATTTGCCATCGTCTTGGGGTTCTTTTTTACAAAGAAATTCCGCTCGCTCGTGAGCTTGCAGGAGGAGGAATCATTGCCCTCAGTGTCATTGGGATGAACTGGGTTGAGAGGAAGGATTAAAATCTTGCAGTTTCATTACCCTTTATCTCAACTTATAAAAACTACCTTTTGTATCACCTTTTTTCTGCACAAATCCTTTATCAACTAATCCTGCAAGGAGCTTGTGAGCCTGCTGACGAGAAATATCAAATTCAACCACTAATTCTTGGGACGTGACTTCGATATGTGATTGTAAATAAACGAGAATTTCTTGCTCTTTTGGAGTTGGTCGCTCTGCCACTTTTCCACTCTGCATAGCTATTTTTACGCGCGCAAGTGCACTTTGAAGTGAATATTTTACGCCTTCTGAAAAATAGGTAAGCCATTCTGTCTTATCTCCTTTGTCTGCGGTGCTTAACTTATCAGAATATGCAAAACGATCAAGATCATAGTAATCGTCAAGAACAAAGTATGTATTAATTTGGTATTTGTATTTGAGAAAAATGAGGGCAGTCAGAAGTCTGCACGTACGCCCATTGCCATCAACAAATGGATGAATATAAACATGGTGGTGGTGAAAAATACCTATTTTAAGTAAAGTCGAAGTGTCGGTATCTTTCTCAACCCATTCAAGTAACTCAACTAAGGCTTGCTCTATCTCAAACTTCTTATGGAACGGCGGTTCGTGTCTAACACGAAGTTTTGGAATACCATCTACACTTTCGTACCCCCCCACAACGACTCGAGTATTACGAATTGATCCAGCAATTTTATTATCGACGGATTTGAGTAATCTCTCATGGAGCTCTGTCACAGTTTGAAGAGTGATGGGCTGGGCGATATACTGTTCAAGAGATTTGAGAAGTTCAAAATAATTTTTGACCTCACGTTCATCTCGATTGGCAGGAACCCTACCTCCAAGCAACAGATTGGTGACTTCGGGAAAAGATAAAGGATTTCCCTCGATGCTATTACTAATATAGGTAGATTTTATGAGATGATCGCGCTCTAAATTTAGCTCAAGCTTCTTGGGAATGCGAAGTCCTTCAAGCTGACCATATAATCGCTCTATCGTTGTCAAGTTAGCGATGATCTGGGGAGAAAGAATATATTTGGGTTTAAACATACTCTAAGTATATAAATTTATACATAATTGTCAACCTAAATGTAAACATTATTGTAATCTAATGGAGATGACGAGCATTAATTACTCCTCATTTGAAGTTCATTGACATCATCTGGTAAATAGTCAATATTGGCAAACTCTTTCACCACAATTGAGTGGATTTTTGGTTGTATTTCCGGTTTAATATGTGGATAGGTCATCTCTGCTTCCCCACCAATACTTGCGCAATCATCTTCGATGAAGATATCGGGGACTACTGACTCAACAACATCTTTATATTCCTGACCATCTTTTCGATACAAAAGATTTTGCATCTGGGGAAAATGGTGCTTCTCTAAAACAAATCGAATATCATCAATTTCTTCGGAAGTTTCTCGTGAAGTAAGATAATATATTTCTGCACCCTGCTCTTTCCAACTCTGAAGTTTCCAAACTACATTTCCATTGGGAATATATGATCTGAACGTATGGGTTTTATGAGATTCGACTGAACCTGGTTTGAGTGCAGTCCCTTCGGTAAAGATGAGTATTTTCATATTTTTACTCTTCCAGATTATCGGTTTTCGTTACTTTTTAACATATTTGACAGTATCTCAAAAACAAGTAATACGTTTTTATTCATACAACTTATTACTTATTTATAAACTCAAATGTTGAGAGGATTTGATTGAGCTCTCTCTCTTTTTCTGATGGAATATTTTGTGGCACACGATCAACTGGGTATTGTTTTACCATGTCTGGATATGGGATGTTTTGTGGCAGTTCCCAGAGGGTGATCGTGATGTATTTATATGTATTGACTTCTGCATTAGTCGGAATTTCATATTCAATAAACGATTGTGGAATATTTCCTCCAATCCCTCCTTGATACCCATTCATCTTTGTGATTTGGACTCCATCTGATGAAGGTACAGTTTCAATTTTCTCATAGGCAGGACAAGCTCCTTTACAATCTTTATAAGATGAATTTTTTGAAGACAGCATGATGTCGTTGTTGATAAGCACTCGCCCATCTGCAAGGTTTTGAGCAGAATATGTTGAAGGATGTTTGAAAGTAAAACCCGCTCCCACATATGTTTTCCACCCCACCATTTCATCTGACTTTTCCGTTGGAGAAATAACTTGTGGAGAAATTATTGTTGTTGGAGTTATTGTTTGCGAAGGGATAGGTGTTGTTTTTATACACTGTGGAATTTGAGCCTCTGTAAGATTACGACTGAAATATATCCCTCCTGCAAAACCCAAAATCAAGATTAATGTACCTATTGCGATATACTTCAACTTAAGAATGCTTGAAGGAGGTGCTTCTCTATAAACGGGAGGAGAAGGATCTTCAGGAGTTTGGATGCTTTCGTTTGTTTCCATATGTATACTATAACAATTATAATTGAATTCTAAAACCGGTTAAAAGGACAAAATCGGTTGTTTTTCATTAATGTTTAGACTGTCTTCATAATCTAAATTAAGGTAATAACTCGTTTCATACGAGTTATACTACCGTTATTATGAAAAAAAAGCTTCAAAATCTGTACGTATTGCAAGGCACGTAGTGTGAGAAAGTGGAGTATTCGTAAACGGAAACAGCGATGGAAATGTAATCAATGTAAAAAGACATATACGATATCACATCATCGAAACAGGCACCTCAAATACTTTAAGATATGGGTCACCACACAAACTCCACTACACATCATTGCAGAGTATGCGGGCGTATCAGTAAAAACACTCTAGCGTTCATTTTATGCATATCTATTAAAATCTCCAAAACCAAAGAAACCAAATCAAAATACAAAAATATATCTGAAAGTAGATGCCACGTACTTTAAGGATTGGGGATGTCTTGTTGTATACAAAGCAGGAAAAGACATACTGTATTGGCAATACGCAGAACGAGAGTATGATCTTGTGTATCAAGCAGGTATCAGGTGGTTACAATCTGCTGGATATATCATTCAAGGGGTCACATCAGACTGGCACGGAAGTATTGTCAGATCAATACAAAGAATATGTCCTGAGATACCCCACCAACGATGCCTTATCCATACTCAGAGACTTTGTGAATCCTTACTGACAAAGAAACCTAAAACAGAAGCGGGACAATCACTCAGATATCTTGTCCTTGAGCTCAATCATATTACGAGTGAATATGAAAAGAATATATGGATCACATGGTTTGATCTGTGGATCAAAAGGTACGAATACATAACCAGAGAAAGAATATATTTGAAAACAGATGATGGGAATAAAACTTGGTGGTATACGCACAAAAATATCAGGAAAGCATATCGCAGTCTCAAACTATCAAAGGATCATTTATTCCTCTATCTTGACCACACAAACCTTGATAAAGACACCAATGGACTTGAGGGAGAATTCAAACATCTGAAGGCAAAAATATCATCACATTCAGGATTACGAAAAATGAACAGAGCTGCATGTATCTCTTGGTATTTGCACCTTAAAAAATGATCAACCCCGACGCAGAGCGTCGAGGTATCTCGTGTCATCCCGAACTTGCCTGCCCGCCTCTGGAGGGATTCGGGATCCAGACTGGATTCCTGCCTTCGCAGGAATGACAATCACGACGCAAGCGTCGGGGAATTAAACCCGGAGTGGGATTAATCAGCAACCGTTTTTGTCCTTTTTACCCTAAAACCTATGAAAAATAAGGAATTAATCACCGTAAGTGTTGTTGTAAACTCCCCAATTGATAATGTCTGGGATGCGTTTACCAAGCCCGAACATATCACCAAATGGGCATTTGCATCCGATGGCTGGGAAGCGCCGTATGCGGAAAATGATCTACGAGTTGGCGGGAAGTTTATCACCACCATGGCTGCGAAAAACGGGAGTTCCAAGTTTGACTTCAATGGTATTTACAGCTCGGTCAAACAACACGAATCCTTTGAGTACACCATGGAAGGCGGACGCTATGTTAAAGTAACGTTCGAGAAGGTTACAGGTGGTGTCAAAGTCACGGAGGATTTTGAACCAGAAACAGAAAACTCGCATGAGCTACAGCGCTCAGGTTGGCAGGCGATCCTTGAAAATTTTAAAAAATTTGTAGAGAGTCAAAAGTCATAAAGAATCGAAAAAATAACACTTCTCGCTAAAATCAAATAACTGACGAGCTCATTTGGCAAACCCATGTAGTTGATTTGTTCTAGTATTTAGACCACAAACTGCACAATATATCGAGGCTTCCGATTGTGATCAACCAATGTATTGAAAACGACAATATTCCCATGGAGGATCATCTGCCGGAAGTTCTTATCTTTCATCATCTGGCGCATCCGATCAAAAAGTTCATAAATCCCATCAATAAATCGGATTGCATCACCAAACTCTATTACAACATTTTTCTGCTTGACTGCTTCAAAAATAAACTTTTGCATATTGGATTTTCGCCAGCTGAGAACTTTTGGATCATCCCAAGCTATTTGAGAAAAACACGAATCAATGCCTAGGTCTTCTATTGCTTCCCAGCTTTTTTCCTGAACATTTCTAAAAATACTTTTATTGGAGATGAATACCGGGGAAGAAAAAAAATCATCTTGCGAGAATGTGCTACCGACAATAGGGTTTTTCAGTTTTCCTGATTTTCGAAAAGTCCTGATGAGGTCAATCGTCAACTTGGTATTGGTCAATAAAAAAGGATCTCTCGGAAAGACGGCGAATGCGTCAAGAGCGGGAAATGGAGCATATCCTCCATCGGTAATGACAATTAACTCTTCTTGGTGATTGGCATACGGCCATGAATCCTCAGACCCCGCGATGGAATAACGGGTAACTAAATTTTTTAATAAAAACTTTGCCTTTTGATGTAACGTCAAATCCGAAATGGCACTGTTTGCATAAACATATTTCAGTTTACCCAATATTATTAGGAAAATTTCGCCCTTACCTTCGCCGTACAGTTTGGTGGTCGCTTGCCAGTTGAGCAGGAGTGATCGCGGATAATTATTGCGAAAATCAGCAGTTCCAGGCAGTATTGCATCATTCAATAATCGTGCAATTTTTTTATCTTTGAGTAAATCAAACGTTCTAACAATGGTGTTTTCAGAAGCAAGTTTGTTGAGTATTTCTTCGGTAAATCCAACATTGGCCACATCTTTGTCATTGACGTGGATCTCTAAACCACTGATTACTCCTCCTTTTGAAGGATCGAAAGAAAAAAATATGGGAATAATTTCGGCTACTTTCTCTCCTTGATCATGAAGTTCTTTTTTCAGTTGGAGAATCCCCTTTGCTGTCATCAGTTTATTGATGATATCTGATCGTACTCCTCCATCAATTTGCTTTCCCCCTTCAGTCGAGTGAATCAGCGTACGAGCTACACAGCCAAGATGAGAATCGAGGCCATAGTAAATGGTATCTCCTGCCTTTTCTCGAAGTAAAGTCACTATTTGTTCTACAACATAGGAATCTCTATCGATAAAAACAGAATCATCCTTTTGTCCTTCCATAAAACCATTGACTACCCCCGCGGGAGTGCGAAGGGTTCCGCCGACTTGAGGTGGTTTTGAAAACATGATGGTTGGCATATTTCGGCCATCCACACACGTCACAAAAAAATCATGATTTTTTTCACCGATATATTGTTTTGCTAGTTTTTTGGCCTGGGTAACTTCAGGCGCATCTAATTCTCGAGCCCTTTGCATTCGAGATTGAAAATGAAGAAGTGCGAATTTTTGTAACCACAAAAAATTGGTATTGATCGTCTCTCGAAGTTTTTGGTCGTGATCGTGTTCAAGACAACTATTGAGTTGTGCGGAAATAAAATTATGGAGCTGTTTTTTTAAACTTTCAGGCAGATCATCTATCTGTGACATTTTTTCTGTTTTATTCTAACTTTTAAAATAGAGCGATATACCCAAATAACCAATGGTGGAAAGTATTGAATCTAAATATGTAATAGGTCATTATATACCCTTCGCAATTGAAAATGCTATGAGTATAAACACTCGTAGGTCATTTTTCACTAAGATATTTGTAAAGAGTATTTTCATATTTTTGTAACACTCTTTCTGCTTGATTTTGGTATATTCCTCGGGGTATAATTCAATCAGTATTGAAATCCGTCACACAAGAACTGGCACTTCTTGATCGACAAATAGTTGAACGGAGCTTGAGGAATAATTCAAGACGAACGCAGATCGTCATCACACTGCAAACCTATGTCACCCGCAAGGGAGTACAGAGCAGGTTACCAAGGCGCACGTAGTGATATGTGCGTAAAAAAAGAGTGGAACAGCGTACTAACGCCTCTTTAGTTACCAAATTTTTTGGTAATTGAAGAGGCGTTTTTTTTGGTGTAAAAGCTACACCAGAGAAAAATTGCCTATTGAGAGGGGAAGAGGCTCATTCACAATAAGGAGAATGATCATGAATGCACTCAAGCACATTGCTGAAGTAGTTGCAGATTATTTCGTCAAAATAATCTGGATAGTGATTCTATTGGCGCTTCTCATAAATATATATGAGACGTCAAGACCACTTGGGCACAATGAAGTACGATTGTGCAATGACTGGTCCGTGCCACCGCGTTGTTTTGTAGTCACGGTGACAGCGAGTCCTTTGCCTGCTGACTAACCCAAGGTCTTTCTCCCCTCTCAAAGCCGGCTGAAAGGGTGGCGGATAAAACCGCCACCCTTTTGGATAAATATACTTCGTACTCGGGAAATGATTAGTTAATCGAAGAACAAGAATTGCGAATATAAAAATTGTGACCCGAATGCATTTTGTTTGAACAAGAAAATAATGATCCAGAGATATTGATTTGGATTGTCGAAAAAAGCAACGACAAGCTCTCCTCCATTGGAGGTATGATGCACGAGAAATATGATAGTTGATGTTACGTGAACTCTTTACACTCAAGAAAATAATAAGTAGATAGTTTTAAGGTTAGTCCCCGTTTTTAAACGGAACGGGGAAACCGGTACTTCATTTCTTTTTATTTTTGTCTCTCTCTTCCTTAAGCTTTTTAAGATCTTCGTCAAATTGTACTTTACACTCATCGCACATTCCGTGCGATATCTGATCCTCTGGACCTTCTGTGGTCCCGAGATCCTTTTTACACCACGCACAAATTACCTTCATAAATCCTCCTGCTGTGTAAGGGTTGAAAGTCGATCATGTATTATACTATAGGCTACGTATAATTTCAATCTTTTTTGGAGTAGTATCATCTTGCAAATCAAGCAGCGGAAAGCAACGCCAGGCGCTCCTTCATTGGGCATATGATGCGAGGCATTGGTGAAAAATCATCTGAATTTTCCATTTAAGGCACTACATTGATATTTGGAAACAATTATCTTTATACTGTTCCTATGTGTTCAAAAAATGATTGGAGACTTGCTTTCATAAATAACAAATCCGGATTTACACTTATTGAGCTTATTGTTGTTATTGGTATCATTGGAGTTCTTGCTACGTTAGGGATTGGCTCATATTCAAATATTCAAAAATCTGCACGAGACTCAAAACGATACTCAGACCTACGA
>Ga0210057_1000574_pt1 | contig 60486 bp, 60 predicted proteins | sample CryGeyCG2114_010_2_FD_183968 | JGI IMG/M metagenome (GOLD analysis project Ga0210057, IMG submission 183968) | Groundwater microbial communities from aquifer - Crystal Geyser CG10_big_fil_rev_8/21/14_0.10 (SPAdes) (version 2) | ecosystem: Environmental > Aquatic > Deep subsurface > Groundwater ...
ATTCCATTTTGTAAGTTGGTATCTGACCTTCAAAAAAGTAAAAACAAAAAATGATTTGAGGAAACTATGGGATAGATGGAAGCGGTTGAAAAAACCGAATCCAGCAACTGTATTTGTTACTTAAACTTCTTAATTATATCTTGCGGAGGAGGTGGGATTCGAACCCACGAAACCTTTTGGGTTCAGGTTTAGCGAACCTGCGCCATTGGCCACTAGGCGACTCCTCCAGTGTTAAACGATTATATCAGCTGAGCGGATTTATCTCGCCGAAGCTGATGCAGAAGCTTGCCTACGCTCTGGCGAGCTACGGCGACGCAAAGGCGGAGGGGACAGGATTCGAACCTGCAAGGGCTATTCGCCCGCTAGTTTTCAAGACTAGTGCCTTAACCGTTCGGCGCACCCCTCCAAGAGTTTTGAATAAGATATTCTATCATTTGAAAGGTTGTCAAATTTTAGAAAGGGCGCTATCCGGTTATTGATCTATTTTCTCTTTGTCTTATATCTAACACTTCTTGATTTGAAATGAAAAAATAAGCTACACTCCTTCGATTCTTTTCGAGTCTGGTTTGTCTAAATATCCAGGGAGTGTTGGTTTCTGAAAATTGCCAGGTTGGGTCTTTTACAGCAGCCCACTTAATAGTCAAATTGTCTTCAATGGTTGGATGAAAAACTACAGATTCTCCAGTATCTATATTGGTCAGAAACAATCCAGTAGTTCCAGGTTTTATTTGAACAAGTGATGTTTTGGCCTCATCACTAAAGGCCTGTTCAACTGATAATAAGTTCGAATTAGTGGCCATATTGCTGAGTTCTCTTTGAACTTCTCGACTAATCGCAATGAGCTGTCTATACCTTATCAGATCGTTTTGATGCAGGTGGTCTATTCCAAGTTTTTTCATGGCTTTTTCCCCAAGGACAGAATCTGTGATGGTGTCTCCATAAGAGACCCTACTTCCTACTTCACGATATATGGTTAGCTCAATATTTGGTGAATTAATGAGATTGTCTCCAAAGGATTGACCTAAATCCAAAGACAAGTCACCCCGGGGGTTCGTATTTATTTGTTCGAGAAGCAATTCACGTCTTTGGCTATTTTTGGGTGTATAAAAATAGTCCGGAAGTAAAATTCTGCCACCCACTCCAACTACCAATCTCGCTGGTATGACTCGAACTTTGTCGTGAGGTTGGATATTTGGTCGATCACGATATAAATCATAAACAACCAAACAATGGTCCCAAATGCCGTAGTTTTTGGAATTGAGGCCTGAAGGCATGGCACGCTCGTTATCTGCACAACCTTCACCAAGAGTACGACCGACTACTTTAATTCCACTTGCGATGAATTGGGGTGGTCCATATCGTCTGATTAAAAGTTCTCTGTCTTCATCTGTAAGTTGATTCCATTTTGGGACGATTTGTTCTTCTGATTCTGGAGTTGAAAGTCTGTTGGTTAAATTCCACAATTTAGGCAAGTCTTCGTCTCGAAAATCTTCTGCAAGAATTCTTTCTTTCGATCCATTATTTGGTTCTAATGTTTCGATATGTGTTGGAGCGTCAGCCATTATAGCTAAATGTTAACACCAAGTTAGTTATCCAGCTACGACTAAACCCCAGACTTTCCCCACTCCAGCGGCTTTGAGGACTTTAGCACATTCGCGGAGGGTGGTGCCGGTGGTGGAGACATCGTCGACAAGGAGGATGGAATTGGCATTGTGCTTTAAACTGCTTGCTTTCAGTTTGGGGTTGAGGGCAAAGGCACCGCGGAGATTGGCACGACGAGCCTTGCCGGAAAGACCTACTTGAGGGGTGGTGTTTTTGGTCCTGATCAGGAGGTGAGGAGCATGGCGCCAACCAAAGTAATGGGCAAGGTGGCGGGCGACTACTTCTGCCTGGTTAAAACCGCGCCAGCGGAGGCGACTGGCGTGCAAGGGTACAGGAACGATGAGCCAGGTGTCTTTGGTAAGAGGAGTAAAGTCACCAAGGCTAATGATGGCTTCGACAAGCTCAGTGACCATGTCGGTGACGAGTTTATATTTGATTTTGCCAATCATAATCTTGACGACACCACGGTATTTGAAGACGCGGACAAGGCCGTCTATACCGTGAGGTCTGCGGCAGCGGACGTGAGTGAGGCCATAGATACTGCCTTTGCCACACATGGGGCATGCCTGCTCAGCAGTGCCAACGCGATTGACACAGTCGGAGCAGAGATACTGCCCTACCCGACCACAACTGACACAACGCTTGGGAAAGAGCCAGTTGATTAGATTCACACTTATATGAAATCAAAAAAGGTGAACAAATGACAGAATTAATGGACAATGTCAGTCCTGATCATCAATCCCGGGATACTCCCGTCGCTTCGCTCCTCCTCGATCCCGGGATTTAAGGCAAAACGCGAATGTGAGAAAGGTTTTCAATCAATAAGTGGCTGTGCCACTTCGGAGCTTTATCAATATTTGATAAAGCGTAGAGTGGAGATGGCCGGTAATGAGCCGGCGTCCAAAGCCACAAAATAACATCATCTACAAGCGTAGGTTGTTGAAAATTCCCTGTACCAGCTCAACAAACAAAACATTGGTACATGGTTTGAGACTTAGGCTTGGATCTAAACCATCTCGGAATCTAGACCGGCAACTTGGCTGGGTTTTCACCCATTTCGTCCACACCAAGTGATGAACGAATGGATGCCAGTTACATTACTTATTAGGCAATGGCTGGAGTAACTTGTCTACCAAAAAATGCAATGTCCTCTCCAATGCCTGTGAAGACACTAGCGATTTCACTACCTACTTTTTTAGCTAAAGTTACTATGCTGTCGATTGTTTTGACAGTTGTTTTTTTTGAAACTTTAACGTTGGTTTCAAAACGGCTTGCAGATGTTAAAGAGCTGACCTTGTCGAATCAATACATCCCCATGGATAGGATGAAAGTATAGCCTATAATGTGAAAGTTTTCAAGCAGCTGGTGGTTGATGGTTAGTATTAAGTTGAGGGATTGAATAAGGACTAATTTCCATTACTCTACCAGTTGGTGGGTAAAGAAGGGTTTGGCTACAGGATACAAATATTTTGGCAAAATGGACAGACTTTAATAATATATATTATTAAAGTGGAGGGGGGTTAATGTTGGAAAAAATGGGTTTGTAAGTTTGGTGATGGACTACTTATATTAAAGTTAAATTTAGTTAGGAAACTGAGAAAAAAATGGGGCAAGGCAAGATGAATGTGATTGATGGTTAGTAATAAGTCGTAAGTAGTCGGGAATAACTGACAGTAAACGTAAATCGGAAAGATGTGGGTGGTTGAAGGAAGAGCCATTAGACTCGGAGCTTAATCTCGGTGCGGGCTTCGCGCTCTAGGTCGCGGCGCTTGATAGCTTCTCGTTTTTCGAATTGTTTTTTGCCGCGGGCGACGGCGACGGCGACTTTGAAAACGTTTCCCTTGGGGTAAATTTTGAGAGGTATCAGAGAGTAGCGGCCGGTTTTGACTTTTTGTTCGAGACTGGAGATCTCTTTTTTGGAAAGAAGGAGCTTGCGGCGGCGGCGAGGGTCGTAGTCGGTAAGATCTGCGAATGAATAGCCGATGATGTCGGCGTTAACGAGATAGGCTTCACCTTCGCTAATGTGGACAAAGGAGTCGGTTAAGTTGCCACGACCGAGGCGGAGACTTTTGACTTCGGGGCCCAAAAGAACGAGTCCGGCTTCGAGTTCTTCGATAATCTCATACTCAAAGCGGGCTTTTTTGTTGACTACTTGCTGGCGAGGACGACTAAGTTTGCTCATAAGCGAATCTTAACATCTGGGAAAAGGAAGAGGTAGAGATAATGAGATAGTCATATGTAAGCTGGCGCTCGCGAAATTCATAGTCATACGGTGGAAATATATGGTTCGATAACTCAATTGCTTCATTGTCTCATGGCTTCATGGCTTCATGGCTTCATGGCTTCATGGCTTCATGGCTTCATGGCTGGATGGTTTCGACTCAGGGCCGACCTGTCAAGGTTAATCCAATAGTTCGATTGTTCAATTGCTCGATTGCTCGATTGTCAAAAACGCTACAAGTAAGATTGTAAGGTTCCCCACGTTTCAAGAGATCTCACCTCGAAATAGCCTCTATATTGAGATTTGGTAGAGGACACCACTTGAAAGGAAGAGGATTTTGCCTGCGGCGACGACCATGTCGCTGGCGGTGGCCAATTGGTCGGACTGGTACTGCTTTTGATAATTGCCTTGTTTGTCAAAGGCAACAACTCTTTTTTGACTGCGGTCGAGGACATAGACATAGGTATCGTCAGTGGCAATGGCTCTGGCCTCGCCAATTTGATCACCCCAATCGGCAATGGCAAAACCGGTAGAGGCGCCTTGGGAGTATTGTCTGACAGTGCCGTTTTGATCGAGAACCCAGATGTCACCATCGATGGTAAGGTCGACTACGTTGGCAAAGTCAGGATTAACACCTGGGGCAAGCCAGCGTTTTCTAACGGCACCAGCACTATTGATGGTGTATTTCCAGATCTCCCCTACCCCACTATCTAAAATGTAGACGGCGGAGCCAAAGGCTCCCAGACTAACAGGAGATTGCCATTCTGGGTCGGTTTCAACGGCGACTTTTGATTGGGAAGTGGACAAGGAGAAGCTAACGACCCCAGCGTCGGCCAGAGCAAACCCGGTAGGATCGGTGGCAGCCAGGAGCTTGAGACCAGAAAGCTCTGAACCACCGGCGATGACTGAGGCTTTTTTGTTGGCAGAATCGACAAGAACAACGGTGGAAGTGATGGGGTCAGCAACCAAGAGCTGGTCTCCTGATACAGCCAATTTTTCGGCAACTAAATTGTCTTTGACTAGAGAGAGGTCGAGGAAGACCGTGGGGATGACTTGTTGGAGCCCCGAGACTTGCTGGTAGTCTGATTGGGCTTGTTGGAGGAGGCTGGTGACCTGTTGTTGGTTGGTGGAGCCTGCCTTAAATTGGGCGACACCAGTTTCTAGTTGGGAGATGGCCTGAAGGAGGAGAGCGCGGGCGCGGAGACGGTTAACCCCCTGCTCGATTTGGGCTTGGTCGATAAGTTGTTGAGCTGGGGTAGTAATGGCGGTGACTTGCTGTTGCTGCTGTTGGTTGACACGTTTGCGCCAACCAAGAGTGACCGAAATGGAGAGGATGATGACCAGAAGAGTAAAAATAAGGATGCCAATACGGCGATGGCGTTTTTCTTCTAGGGAAATGTCGCCTCTGACCTTGATCTTGATGGGGCTGGGATGGATGAGCCTGGTAATGAAACGTTTAAGCAGTGATCGTGGAGAAGAAGGGGTAGCTGAGGCTGACCAAGTGTCTGGTGGAGGGGCTGGGGCATAACCGAGTATGAGAGCACCGACACCTGAATCGGTGACCAGTCTTTGAGTGATAAGGGCGAGCTCTTCGGCGATGTGGTTGACTTCGAGGTCGACGGGAGAAGCAGGTGCAAGAGATTGGTCCTGTGAACTGAGAGGAACAAATTGGTTTAGGACTTGTTTAAGGTGGAGGCTGTTGACTTTTTGGAAGAATTCGGTGGTACCCAAGATGAGGATGTCACCGGTTTGAAGCTCGCCTGATACGGAGGCCGAACCTGAGCTGGCGTCGGCAATGAGGCCAAGGACACCTTGACGAAAAAGACCAGCAGAACCACCTCCACCAAAGACTAGAAAGATTTGATGGCTGCATCTTCCTACCAGGAGAAGTTCGAGGTGGACCTGGTCGAGATTAGCGATGAGCTTGTCTCGAACTGATTCCAGGGAGAGGGTGGAGGCAACGAGACCTTGACCCGCAAGGAGACGAAGCTGCTGGAGGACTTGTTTACCAAAAGCGCCCAGATTGACGAATTGGTCGGGACTAGTGACGACAATGACGCAGCCGATTTCATCAAAAACAGCCTGCTGGGTGTGGATTCGAGGAGGACAGAAGAAATTCTCAACACCAACCCAGGTTTTTTCGCTGATTCTACCAGTGACTTTGGCGGCTTGAAATTTATTCATCTTTGGCACCTATCGGGCAGATTGCGCCGTGGTTTTTAGGGCAAAGAAGAGTTAGAGGATGACCAAGGCTAAGAGGAAAACCATAATGGCAAGAGCCAAGTGGGCCCAGGCAATCAAGCGGACGGGGGCTTCGAGGGCACCGTTGAGAGTGTTAACCATGAGCTTAGCCTGGCGGACGACGACCACGGCAAAAGTGACATAGATCAAAAGACCAAAGAGATAGAAAAGTTTGGCCCCGAGCCAAATGAGGTTAGGGTCAAAGGGAAGAATGTCTATTAAATTAATTCCATTCATGGATTGATATTTTATGTTGATTGATAATGATGGTTGATGGAGCAATAGATGGAAATAACCAAGCACCAAGCATCAATAACCAAACAATAGACTCCAATAATTATCTAAAAAACACTAATTAATATTAGCGGACTCGACCTTCTAAGACTTCCTGTTCTTCTTGGAGTTGAAGTTCGTTTAAGAGCTTGGCGACTTGTTGAGGTTGGGGGGTGTCTTCGAAGTCAAATTCGCGGGCCTCGCCGGCGGTTTGGATATATACGGTACCAAAGTTAAAGATACTTCTGGTTACTCCAGCCATCTGATAAGTAACGTCTTCGATGCGGTCAATTTTGGTCTCGCTGACACGTTTGTAAATAAGGGAGTAGAAATCAAAGTCGATGATGCGTTCATCGGTGATGATATAGACGTTGAAGTACCAGTCGAGAAATTGTTGAACGATGTAGCCAATGACTAGGAGATACCAAAAAACAATGGTAATAAATTGGAAACGGGCCGGAAGAAAGCCGATCAGAGGAACAATATAGAGGATGGCGGGGGCAAAAAGGCCGAGGATACTAGTGAGGATCCAGGGAACATTGGTGATGGGGTGTTTACGAAGAAGAAGGAGAATTTTTTCCTCTGGGTCTTGGGTTTCAAAATTGAGGTTTTTGGGTCTGACGACAAAGGCAGAGAAGGGGTTGGTGGTGCGAGGAGCAGTACGGAGGAGCTCGGCATAGTCTTCGGGCTGGCGGCTTTTGGCGGGTGACGGAGAATCTTTGGGTGAGGAATCGGTTTTGGGGCTGTTTTTATCAGGTTTTTTGGACCCATTGTTACTGACAAATACGTCTGGCATAGTAAGGGAATTCTATCACAATGCAGACCGACCAACTATGCACATACAAATACCAACACATAACCAAATCTTGATAGTGATTGTTAGATTGTTGCATTGTCCTATTGTCTCATTGTCAAATAGAACTGACTGATTTAGAAACAGTATCAGAATTCCTCCACGCTTTGGTGGCAATGTAACAATGGAGCAATTGAACAATAATGTTATTGAAATTACTTCTTCTCAATATTGAAGAGGCCGGATTTGAGGGCGATATTGCCAGGGGCGCGGAGGTTGAAGGCTTTTTTGAATTCGGAACCACTGATGGTAAGACTGCCTTTGTCGGTGTCAAAGTGGACACTGTCGGTGACACCATCGCTTCGGTAGGTCACACTGACACCAGTAACGCGGCCGTAACCCGTACCAATGGTGCTAGCACGGTCACGGAGTTCGGAGATAGAGTAAGGGTTGCCACCCCAACAAGAACCGGTGGGGATAACACGGTCGTCGCCCTGACCTTTCTGGATGAGGACTACCCAGGCGTTGATAATGTCAGCCATTTCTTCGCCATTAAGCCAGGGGTGGGGGCGGCCACAACTGTCCCCTGAGCGACTCCGGTACCAGCCTTTGTAGAACCAGGGGCTGCCAGCGGTTTTTTCGTAAGCTTGGGAGGTCCAACCGTCGCGACCTGAGGGAGTATCCCAGAAGGCAGGAGTGGTGTGGCCTTGGGCAGTGTAGGATTCTTGATAACCACCTGAGGTAGAGGCATACCAAGCAGAGAAGGGTTGGCCACCAGCCACAAGCACCCAGCCGCGGGTGGCGTTGACAGCCTCTTCCCATTTGCCACCTTTAGGGCTGGATTTGAAAACCTGACACGATTCGGTGGCACAGATGGAACCTGAGCCATTGTTGGTGTAGGCGAGGGCGTAACTTCTGGCAGCGACGGCTTGGGCTTTAAGGGCTTCCATACCACCATCGTCTCCCCAACTTCCCGGCATTTCGTAGATTCTCTTAACATATTCTTCGATGTTGAATGAACCGTAGCCTTGGACGTTGATACTGATGTCGGTGGAGTAGTCTTTTTTGATCTCTATTCCCCCACCGTAGTAGGCGTGCAAGATTTCGTCGGCATTTTGGCCAGATTTGGCTCGACCGTAGGCGCCATATTGGCTCATACCTTTAAAGTGGGGAGCACCAAAGGAAAAGGCGGCAAAAGCTGGGGAAAAACCGGGGTTATAGTCGGGGCGAGAGTTGGGGTCGTCTGCCAGGGGAACGTCGCCGACAGTGGTGGAAAAAGTCTCTGCCTTGGCGGTTAAGATTTCCTGCTGGCGTTTGGTAAGATCGGCAATTTGGGTCGCGAGGGTGGACTGGTAGACTTTGGCTTTGTCAATCTCGCTTTGGAAAAACTTGGCTTGGGCGTCGAGACGGGTCCTGAGACTGGTGAGCTGAGCTTGGTCGGCTTGAAGCTTTTTTTGGTCGGCCTCGAGGCTCAAGATCTCCTCGGTGGTCTTGGTAATAATGTCGCGGTCTTCACCAGTAACGGCAGCACGATAAGCTAGGTCACGAGTGGCCAGGCTAGCATCTTTACTGGAGAAGATGACCAGGAAAGGTGGGGTGAGGCGGCTTCGTTTGTAGTACTCGGCGACGCGGACAGAGAGGATGGCGTAGCTGCCAGCCAGATCTTTTTCTCTGGAGGCGACACTGAGGCTCAAGTTTTGAAGGTCAGTTTCAGCCTGGTCGAGCTCGGCACTGATATTTTTGACGGTGGCGGACAATTTGACGACTTCACTTTCCAGGGGTTTGGTGGCGGCTTCGGAAAGTTCGCGAGCGTGCTCCAAATCTTTGATCTGGGTTTCGAGGCAGTTTAAGTTGCAGTCTTCGGCGTAGATAGAAGTAGTAGGTAGAAGGTAGAAGGCGGCTGGCAGAAGTAAAAAAGTAAAAAGGTAAAAAGGTAAAAAGGCTTTGTGATGATGCAGCCACGAAACCTTTATGTCTTGTAATTGGCTGATTGCTTGTTTTAGACCAAAAGATTGAGACTTGGGGTTGTTCATAGTCTTTCTATATTAAATCTTCTGGAGGGGCTTGACAAACATGGAATATTATTGGTAATATTTCCGTATTACTGAATTTCTGTTTTATTGAAATGCAAATATCTTCGATTACCAGATTGTCTGACAGAGGCACTTTAACTCTTCCCAAAAAAGCCCGACAGTTGTTGGGGCTTTCTAAATCACAAACAGTGAGGATTGTGGCGACTGCTAACAAATTAACCATAGAACCGGTTGATGTGGTAGCAACTTCACAGTTGCGCTCGTTTTCACAAAAACAGATTGATGGTTGGGTAGAAGAGGATCAATTAACTTCTAATGAAAAGCTGGATGCAATTAAGAAACTGGAAAATCTTTCTAGATAGTTCGGTGCTGTTGGCAGCAATGGGTTCGAAAACTGGCGGTTCTTACCTGGTTGTGACGACCTTTCCTTGTTTGATAAGTACCGCAATAGCTGCAGAGGTTAAGAGGCATGCTCCGAAGATAGGTTTGTCTGCTGATCAAGCAGATGAGTGGATGAGGAAAAGGGTATCAATAGTTTCCAAACCTAGTCAAATCGAAGAGGAAAAGTTTGCAAGTGTGGTAATTGACCCCAAGGATGTGCATGTGGTAGCAGCTGCGTATTTTAATCAAGTGAATGTTTTACTTACTCTTGATAAAAAGCATTTATTGACCACTAAAGTAAAAAAGGCGTTGTCCCCTATTCAAGTATTAACCCCTAAGGAGTTGTTGGTGAAGTTGTAAGAAAGGGTTTGTTGACGATTTGACAATGTGACCCTCCTGCGCCCTTTGGCAAACTAAGGCCTTCGGAAGGGCAAAGCAATTGAACAATGATGCAATGGAACAACGCCACCATAAGGACAAAATTCTTGATGAGAAATGTCTGGACGGTGGATACCGGAAAGAAGTTTGTGGGGTGGTATTTTACCGTTTCTCTTCCTGACTGAAGGCGTGATAAAATTATGAATATGAAGAAAAGATTTTTTTCGCTGGTAGTTGGTTTGGTTGTGATTTTGGTTTTTATGTGGAGTGCAACCATATCAGTTATGGCTCAGAACTATATTTCTGATAAATGTAATGAGGTTGGTGGTTGCTGTTACTTTCATATTACTGGTGGCGGAGTAAACATTAATGTCGGAGGGCCAGGCCGAAAAGATAATAATAATAGTGACAACATAAACGAAGATGCTGGTGCACCTAACCCAATTATTCTACCCTCAAATGTGGATCTAACTATAACAGCAACTAGCTATACTACAAGCGGACAGCGGTTTTTGAAATTGTATCGAGGATCATCAACTGATGGACAGGAGATTATTTCTAGAGGAGAGATGGCTGGTTTTCCCCCGGAATCTACGATATCTTATAAATTTAAATCTATAAGATCGCTTTCTGATGGTCCATATCTGACACCTATTAGTTATAAGTTGTCTATCAGGGAAAATTTGTTTGGTCAAGGTGATGACAATAAATGTAGCTTATATTTTGCTACAACTTCGGATGAAAATGCTTTAAGCGGGCTTTGTTGTAATAGTAATTATAGTTATGACAATGGTGAAAAGTCTGATATTTTTTATCAGACAAAATCTCACCCTGCTAAATATAAAGCAACAGGCTTATGTTATCCTAATGATCTTGATACTCCCATGTCAATAAATAAAGCAAAATCACCCCAATCGTGTAGCGTACAAGGTGATTTGAGCAGTGGGGAGTTGGTGTGGGGCACCGATACCACTTTTACAGACATCTGTGAACAAGCTGGCCCCCAAGAGTCACAATGTTTGTCGTGTAGGGAGAAGGCTGGTTTGTGGACTGCTGTTGGTTGTGTTCCTATTGATGCAACAGAAATGGTTTTGTCCTTAATTCGCTTTTTAATATCAATTGCTGGGGGAATAGCTCTCTTGTTAATTTTGTACGGCTCTTTTTCAATCAGCACAAGTGCTGGAAATCCGCAAAAGGTTGATGAAGGTAAACAAATTATTACAGCAGCAATTTCTGGGTTATTATTTATTATATTATCTGTTCTTATTTTGCACACAATTGGTGTGGAAATATTCAGACTGCCTTCAATTTAAAAGTTGCCGAGTGAATAATATGATTAAAAAATTATGTGTTATTCTACCAGTTATAACATTTTTTGCCCTAAGTCGACCAATAATTGTAAAAGCGGCATGTGGTAGTTTGGCAAAGTCAAGTAATGGAACGGCTTCTTGTATAAACATGCAGACCGCATCAAAAATTTACCCATTTCTCGACTGTAAAATAGCTTCGACCGGTGGAGATTATATTATTAATGTATGTTGTTCCACATCAACTGAATGTGATAATTTTAGAAGTGATACTCAGGTTGATTTATTTCACGACTCTCCTCAAAAATCTGTTTCTGAACTAGGTATCAAATATCATTGGGTTGATTTTCACCTAGCCACTGGAGCTCGGTCGTTTCTGTTGTCTGCAGGTCAGCCAGATTTCATTCCCCAACTGCTAACTAAGCTATTACCTTATGCATTGATTTTTGCTGGGTTATTGTTATTGTTGATGTTGATTGCTGGGGGGTTTACGATGCTTTCTAACCCCACTAATCCACAAGCTCAGGATGCAGGCAAGAAGAGAATTACTTGGGCAATTGCTGGGTTTATTCTACTATTTGCAGCTTATTGGATTATGCAGATTTTGGAGATTGTGTTTGGAATTAGGGTGGTGAGTTAGGGCAATTGTTCTATTGTCCGATTGCTCAATTGTCCAATTGTTAAAACAACGCCAGACTTGTACTATGACTCGTTACCTGAAGCTCAATGACATCGACTGTTACCGCCGTGCCTACAATTTGAGTACTTATGTCTGGAATGTCATTTTGCAATGGGAGTGGTTTGCCAAAAAGACTTTGGGTAGCCAATTTGTTAGGGCCGTTGATTCTATTTCAGCAAATATTGCTGAAGGATTTGGTAGATATCACAAAAAAGATAAGGTCAAGTTTTATCGAGTCAGTTTTGGTTCACTGATGGAATCGCTTGATTGGAATCAAAAAGCTATCGCTCGAAAGCTGTTAACTCAAGAAGAGTATGAACACATTTTAAGTGAACTGAAACAGCTTCAAATAGAAATCAACCAATTGATTAAATTCACCAATCTTAGGTTAAAAGAATAGCGTACTGTGACAATCTAGCAATTGAACAATAGAACAATTGAGTCCTATCTTCCAAACCTACGCTTGCGGCTTTGGAATTCAGATATAGCCTTGTCAAATTCGGAGACGGTGAAGTCGGGCATGAGAACATCTGGGAAATAAAGTTCGCTATAGACCGATTGCCAGGGCATAAAGCCGGAGAGGCGGTGCTCGCCGCTGGTGCGGATAATGAGATCGGGGTCAGGGGTGCCCGCGGTGTCTAGACATTTGGGTAATAATACCAAGACCTGATCTTTGGTGAGTTTAGTAATGCTATTGTCCAATTGTCCAATTGTTCGATTGTTGCTGGATGCTTTCAAATGACTATCTTTATCCCGCCTCAATACGTCTTCAACAATTGAACCATTGAACAATCGAGCCATTTTAACAATTGCTCTAGCGAGCTCGTCGTGGCCACCGTAGTTGAGGGCAAAAGTAATGGTGATTTTGGAGTTGGAACTGGAAAGGTGAACGAGTTTAGTGATGCCTTGGCGGATGTTGGCAGGAAAAGCATCGATGTTGCCAATGACTTTGACGCGGGCTCCCCTATCGATTAAGGCTTTGGCCTTTTTTTCTAACACCCACTGGAAAAGTTTCATGATACCTGCAATTTCTTTTTGGTCCCGGTGCCAATTTTCGGTGCTCCAAGCCCAAAAGGTAATGTAGCCGATGCCAAGCTCACCTGCGTGTTCTATGAGAGGCTCCAGGCGGTCTTCGACAACTTTTTTGTGGCCCATGACAGATGGGAGGCCGTGTTCTTTGGCCCAGCGGCGGTTACCGTCCATGATGATGGCAACGTGGTTGGGAACATTAGCGGAGTCGGGTTTGGTCATAAATTTCCTAAATTACTAAAATAGATGCTGGTCAATTGTTTGTGCTGGTCCACTAATGCCACAATCGACAATTTTGTTAACGCCAGTAATTTTGCCAAGATCTGACTTAATTTGGTCTGCGTCTGACTGTTGGCAAATTATGTGGACGTGAGGCCCGGCGTCGACGGTGAAGTAGCCAGTTATGCCATGATCTCTTAAATTTAATAGTTTTTGAAAAATGGCAACAGTTTCATTTGACCAATACAATAAGTTTGGTCGAGTGGTCATGCATAAAATATGTAGTCGGTAACATTCATCTTCAACTACCTGACCAAATTCCGACCAGTTTTTGTCTTTGATGGAGTTGATTAGTCGTTGCAGATTTTTGCCCGCTTCTTTGACTGCGACTGGATAGTAGGGGCTGGTGGCTTTAGTTCGCGCCATACCTTCGGTGGTGCTAACTTTTTTGGATTTTAAGTTGCCGACAAAGACCAACAATACTCGCAGACCCCATTCTTTGGGTAGTTCAATCGCTTCGGCAAATGAGTCTTGACTATTTTGACCTGTGTACCAGATGCTGACCCCTCCAGTTATTGATCGACTGGCCGACCCTGAGCCAAAGCGCGCTAGTATCGATAGATCTTTTTGACTTAAATTTATCCCTGCTGCTTTGGTGGCGGCTAAACTTAAGGCGGCAAATCCAGAGGCGGATGAGGCTGCGCCTGCCCCTTTGGGAAAGTTGTTTTTGGTGACGACTTTGGCTTTGAGGTGGATGCCTACCAACTTTCTAACTCTGTCGAGATGATCTATGACTCTTTGGCTCTCTTCATCTGAAAACTGATCGCCATCGATTTCGACTAGATCTTTGGAATATTGGTCGCCAAACTCAACGGTGGTGGTGGTGTAGATTTGATCGAGTGCGATGGCTACTGACGAATTCATGGGGAGGCGGAGACCAGCGTCTTGTTTACCCCAGTATTTAACTAAGGCAATGTTGGAATAAGCCCGAGCGGTGGTTTTTTGCACAAAGATTTCTCAGTTGATTGATAGATTGGGGTTATTCTACACGAACACCAGGAGCATTAAGTACTACAGGCATGACTTGGCCACCAACAGCAGTAATGGCGGATTCAATATGGGATTTAGATTGATCATATTGGTAGGTGGCAATCATGCAGTCTCCCCCACCAGCACCGGAGAGTTTAGCGCCAGCTGAACCAGCTTTGAGACTGGATTGAATCAACCGGTCTAATTCAGTGCTGCTAACACCTAATTGCTTGAGGAGCTGTTGGTTTTGATTGAACAGATCACCAAGACCAGTCCAGTCTGATTGATTGATTGAAACCACAGCGGCTTCGACTAAATGGTTGATGTTTTTGAATATGGAGGTAATAAGTCGGGGCTTGGTGTCTTTGAGACCAGCGACCATGCGGACCAAAGTGGGAGTGTCCGCTTTGATACCGGTGTAACCGACAACTAGAGGCAAGTGGTTGACTTTGAGCTTGGTAACAACTTTGGCGGGAGGGATGTAGTAGAGGGTGCCACCCCAGATGGCGGCGGCCAGGTCAAAACCACTACCAACCCCTTGAACATCAAGAACGGCTTGGTAACAGAGGTCAAATAGTTGTTTGTTGGTGAGGTTGAGGTTGTAGAGGGTGGTGAGGGCCTTGGCAAAAGCGACAGTAACGGCACTTGAGGAGCCAAAACCAAAAGTGTCGGCAAAGTCACTTTTAGTAGTGACGACAATGCCTTCTTTTTGGGGATACTGGTCGAGGAAACGGCGATAGAGAAGTTCGACAAAACGAACACCTTTGGGAAGTTCTTTCTTGCCCAGATCACAGATGGTTTTGGAGTAGGCAGTTAGGCCGAGGTCTGGAGCATCCATATGGAAAACGTCGACGCCGTTTTTGCGGACAGACACTTGAATTCTTTGGTCAACCGCAGTGACGATACAGGGGTGGCCATAGACGACAGCGTGCTCTCCAAGGAGCATGAGTTTGCCTGGAGCAGAAGAGGTAATACTTGGTTTTATCATTGGGTAATTTTAGTCGTAAAAGTTAATTAAATCATGTAAAGGAGACAGGAATACTAGACCAGAGGTGTTTGGAGACAAGATGTTGGAGCCTAGAGGGGTCGGGGTGATAACAAAGAAGCATACCTGAACCTGACTTGATGCCACCCGCGCCAGTGATCTTGGTAACACCCCCAATGGCCTCGATTTGCTGGACCATGTTTCTGGCTTTGTCCCCTACCACTCCTAGCTCGTCCAATAATGATTGGTTCTCCTTGATCAATGTTGGCGAAAACTGGCCTGTCTTAATTTTGGAAATAAATCTTCTGGTTACTTTACCTATCTCTTCCACTTTCTTGTTTCTTGTCTCTTGTTTTTTGTCTCTAACTTGCTGAACCATTTCGGCGGTTGATTCGGTGGCCTGGCCTGAGTCAATAAGCCAGAATTGCTGCTGTTGAAGGGGGGTGGACTTGAGACTGGTTTTGGATAAACCGTGGGGCGTGTTTTGAAAAATATGTAGGCCGCCATAAACGACGGCGGTTTGGTCCATGCCACTTACGGTAGGATAAATTTGGTGTTCGATAGCCATAACCAGATTGAAGAGTTGGTCTTTGGTAAGCCGAAGGTGAAAATGGTGGGCTAGGGCTTGGAGGCTGGCGGCGGCGGCGGTTGTGGATGAACCCAAACCTCTTTTGGGGGGTAAGTTGCCGTTGATAGACAGACTTAAGGTGGACGTGTCGACGTTGAAGTTGGACGCGAAAGTGGTGAGGATAAGATGGAGGTAGTTGTTGGTTGGTTTTTGAGGGTGAGAGGTGACGGCGGCAGTGAGACCAAGATTGATGCTGCCAACTAAGGCAGGTTGTCCATAGACTACGGCATGCTCACCACAAATGACAATCCTGCCATGAGTTTGACAAATACTCATAACTACATGCCGTCTTTGTGAAAGAGATCATAAGGTGTTTGAGGTTGAAAGACTGCTGTGGGAAGATTTATTCTTGTTTCAGCTGTGACTGAGGTTTGATTATTTTGTTCTGCATCTCTAGCAGCGCTTATGTATGGTTTTAAAATGTCCCAATCTGTTCGCGTAAGGGCTGCCCAGGCTTCGCCGTCTCCTGTTGTCCCCACTTGGCAAAGCGGTGTTCCATTAGTCAATAGGTCTAATATATAAGTCCCCGTGGGAGACAATACTGTTTCAGTGCTGTTTTCTTTTGGCATAGAAATTTTCCCTGTAATTTATTCGCGGATGTTTGTCGCAGTTTTGGGTTAAATCATTCAAACTATCTGGCGGCTTCTTTATTGCGACCATACACTAGTACTGTAGCTTCGGCTGCTCTACCCCAACCCCCATCGTTTTTTGGGTTGTTAGTTATAACACCCTCTGGATTTAGACCGTCATCTGGATTTCCAAAATCATATATTTCTGTGTCATTCTTACCTGCATATACTGATTGGTGAGGTAAGAGAATACCGCCGGTTTCTGGGTTTCTAGATGCAATTAAGCGAGACCTACTGATTTTGAGCCTCCAATTTCTGGTGATGTCCATATGCCTCCTTTTTGATAATTGCCTTAGTTAGTCGATAACTTTAGAAAAATCATTCACCACTCTTAATGCGGTAGATGGTGGCAGGTGAGCATTCGGCCAATTGAGCAATTTCGGCGATTGTAGCCCAGGGGAATTCATCTATAAGCGATAGGACTCGATTGCGATTAACTTTGGGCCGGCCGGTTTGACGGATGTTTTGATCTAAGACACCTTGACTGATAGCAGCGTCGACTACTCTGGCGATTGTAGAGGTGGAGCAGGCGATGTCTGGATGAAGGCTAACCTTGAGGTAACTTTGAACTTGTTGATAGATATCAAGGATGATTACCACCATATCTTCGGGGATAGAATTGTAAGCAAAAGTTTCGGTCATACACGGTTTTGGTCGTGATGACTGGGTGGTTCATGCTCGATTTGGCAAAATCCGCCAATTTCGAATGATTGGGAAAATTATGACGACCGCAGGATTGGGGGTGGATCAAACTTGACCGAAGAGTGAATTGATTTGGGGATGGTTGGCAATTAGCTTAAACCAGGGGGTGTAGATGTCGGGGTGGTGAGTAATGTCTTGTTGGAGATCTGCCCAAGCGACCCATTTGAAGGCGGCGGCTTCTTTGGGGTCAGGATGTACTCTACCGTGATACTTCCCAACGATGACGGTGTCGAGTTCGTGTTCGGAGAGCTGTTGATTGAAGGTGGCTTGGTAAGGAAAGCGGTAGAGGGTGTGGAGTTGATCTTTAGAGATAGCGATGCCCATTTCTTCCCCGAGGCGGCGGACGGCGCAGTCTAAATAATCTTCGTTGTCTAAGGGGTGGGTGCAGACAGTGTTGGTCCAAGAAAGAGGCCATAATGGTTTGGTGGCGGCTCTTTGTTGCAATAACACGTTTCCCTGAGCGTCATGAAGTAAAACTGAGATGGCCCGGTGCATAACCCCACTATCTTTGTGGGCGGCAAAGATTTCCATTAGACCAAGACGTCTGTCCTGATCATCCACTACAACTACCTGACGATATTTCACTGGTTCCTCAAATACAGAAGATTTCATGACAAGTTGGGGTGTTTAAGGCGTGTAAAACGAAAGAAGAGGTAACTGAGGATGAGTTGCCAACAGAGGAGAAAGATGACTCCCCAAACAAACATAAAGGCGAGAGAGATTTGGGTAGGACCCCAATGCTCGAGACGGATGGCTAGGAAAGAGAGACCCAGAGTGGCAAGAACATTCCAACGACTAACCAGGAAGGCAAGGAGCCACCAGATGACAAGAGTGACCGATGGCAACCAGACTAAGGGTTTATAGAAATTGTCACGGACGATGCGGCGGACCGATTGGTAGGGGTGGATAAGGAGGCCAACTGAATGAGCACCAAACCAGTAGCCAAAAGATAGGAGGGCGATCTTTTTGTTTGGTGTTTGGTGTTTAGTGTTTGGTGCTTTCATGGTTACTTCATGATCAAGATTAGTCTGACAAAACGCATTAGGCTGAGAGAATCAAAGACAAACCAGGCTGCAGTGAGGCCAAAGCTGATAAAGAGCAGACCTTTCCAAAGCTCCCTGCCGAGAATGGAGGTAAGAGGGGCAGTCCAACTGGGCAAACCAGTTTGAGAGAGGATTTGGTTTTCCTCGAGCCTTTGGGATAACTGTTGTTCAAATGTGGCGGTTTTCATGGTTAATAAACTAATTATGCGAATTTTAATCGCGTTGAACGCGACAGGTCGAATTAATGCGAATATTTAGCATCTGACCTTACGCAATTTTTGATAGTCTATCTGGAACCACTGGATCCCCGATGCAGGCGTGCTTCGCTGCCTCCTCGAGGATGACTAACGGATTGCGTAAGATCTGTTTATATTTAACTTTTTACCTTTTACTTATTTCTTATCACCTATCGTCTATTTCATTGTAGGCTAGTTTGAATGCTTGTCTGGCGCGGAAGAGTTTGGATTCGGCAGCTTTGACGGTGGTGTCAAGTTTGGCGGCGATTTCCTTGACCGAGAGGTGGTCTTCGTACTTCCAAAGGACGAGGTTGCGGTCTTCGGTTTTGAGTTTCTTTAATGCTTGGTCGAATAATTCGCGGGTTTCATGCGGATTGTATAAAGGCTCGGTGTAGATTTGGTCGACAAAGGGAACGTATTTGAGGGCTTTTTTGGCGTAGAGACGGCGGTAGTAGTCGGCAATCTCATGGCGGGCAATGGATACCAAGAAGGTGTAGAGACTAGAGCGATGGTTAAAGACCGGAAGGGAATCTAAAAACCCCAAGAAGCTGTCTTGGACGATTTCTTCGGCATCTTGGGAAGATTTGACTCGAGCAGTGACGTAGGAAAGTAACCGGTCTTTGTGGTTGCGATAGAAGCGCTTAAAAGCGCGTTTGTCCCCTGCCAAAATTTGCTGAGCTGTGTGTTGGTCGAGATTTTCGTCTTTCATCGTGGCTTGATTATACACGGCTCATATCTGCTAAAATATCTTCATGAAAAAGATAAATAGTTTTTTGCTTTGCTTGTTGAGTCTGGGTGTTTGGATTCCAAAAGCCTACGCTCAAGTGGATTTGGAAAGCAAGTTTATGCTTAATTCTACTGATAGCGTGGCAAGTAAATTCCCAAGTATTACCGATATTGTCTCGACAATTTTGCCAAATATATTAATATTGGCAGGTTTGGTGATGTTTTTTATTGGGTTTGCAGCGGGAGTGGTAGTAATCAGCAGTGGGGGGAATCCGGAGAAGAAGGAAAAGGGTACTGCCGCCTTGAAGGGTGCTATAATTGGATTTGTAATAATTTTTGCCAGTTATTGGATTATTCAGATCTTGGAGATCATAACTGGGGTGCCAATTTTGAATTCAGGAATTTAATTAGTAACTTTAATATGAAACAGCTGTTTTTTACTGGTCGTATGGCACAAATTAGTCGAGTTGTTGTTTCAATGGTTTATTGTTTCATTGTTTTGATGCTGGTAGTGCAACCAGTGTTGGCACAAAACGGGGTGTTTGGATCTATTCAAAACCCCTTAGTAACGGTTGGTGGTGACAAAAGTTGGGGCGATCTAACAGGAGTTGGGGGGACTGGTGGCCTGGTTGGGTTTATAAGTGCAGTGGTTAAAACAGTTACTGTGGTGGCGGGAATTTACACGATGTTTAATTTTATTATTGCTGGTCTTGATTACATTACTAGTCAGGGTGATCCGAAAGGGACAGAGTCGGCTCAAAATAAAATTAAACAAAGTATAATTGGGCTGGTGATTATCGCAGGCACTTTTGCTATTACGGCGATGGCTAGTCGGGTGTTGTTTGGCACTTATGATGCTATTTTACGGCCAACAATATATGGTCCTGGAAGCACAGCGACAACTAGTACAAATTAAAGTAGGGGTTTAAACAAACAATGCTTCAATTGCTGGCTCAAGATCAACAACTTAAAGGACTAAATGATAGTGGTATTGAAGGTTTAAGTCCTTTAAATCCTGGGTTTTCTCCTGATGGAAAGGTTTCAAATGCTGTTTTTCAGTTGAATAATCTTATTAGTTTGGCCATTGGAGCCATCACAATGGTAGCTGGTTTGGCTTTCTTACTATATTTTTTGATGGGGGCTTTGGGTTGGTTGACAGCTGGTGGGGACAAACAGAAGCTGGATAACTCCAGAGATAGAATTACCACGGCTTTAATTGGGTTGGTGTTGGTAATTGCTGCCTATGCAATTACAGGTGTTGTTGGGAGTATTTTTGGCTTAGACATACTAAACCCAAGAAACATGTTTTGTCAGATTATTGGCAATCCGACAAAGTGCCAGGTGGCTAATGGTATTTTCACAGATTAAATTATGACCAAACAACTATTGACACAAATTATCAACCCCGTTCTTCCCAGCACACTTGGACAAGGAGCTGAGTTGAACAATGGGGCTTCTGGGGGGACGTCTATCATCGCCCAGCTAATCGTTACTATATGGCAAACTTTACTGACCTTAGGTGGGATATTGGTGATATTTTGGTTTATTTACGGAGGGATTACTTGGTTGACCGCAGGTGGAGATAAGCAGAAAGTGGATAATGCTAGAAACAGGATTATGAACGCCTTGATTGGGATGATACTGTTGTTTTCAACTTTTGCTGTGATTAACTATTTAGGACCTGCAATTGGGTTTGATCTCCTACGGTTGAATGTACCCACACCAACCAATATGACCCTACCCCCACTTGACACTGCCCCGATGCCTTAATAATTTTTTTAATACTATTTTATGTTAATTATGTTGTTTCAAAATTTAATAGACGTTCGGCAATATGTTGATAAGTCAAAGGTTTATGGTGGAACTGATTTGGGGAAGCCAGAATTAGGTACTACTGCGGATACGGGTAATGTGTTGGGGCAAATTATTAGTTCCGTGTCTAATGTGATAATTTCTTTGGCGGCGATAGCAGTACTTATGTATTTTTTGTGGGCGGGGTATAACTGGCTGACTGCAGGTGGAGATAAACAAAAAGTTGAAGAAGCAAGGACTAGGATTACCAACGCTCTTATTGGTATGGCAATCGTGGCCAGTGCTTTGGCGTTATCGGCGATTGTAAATAAGTTTTTTGGGACGAATGTTGACATACCAGGAATGAACTCTGGTAGTTTTGGATCAAGTTCATCTGGTGGAGGCGGCTCCTCTTCTGATTGTGGAGGGGGTTTGAACATTGGTGGACCTACGGGTGTGGGTCCAGATGGTATTACTTATCGTTGTGTGGAGGCTGGTACGCCTTGTGGGCCAGGAAATCCAACTGGGTTTAGTTATCCATTTAATTGTCCTGTAAATTTGGTAGACACCAAATAATTTGACACTTAGCCCGATCACCAGATAAAATAACAATCACTGTTTACTTTGATAGGAGGAAAAATGAGAAAAAAGATTGCCAAGATTTCTGCTTTGGCAGGATTATCAACTGTTTCTGTGGCTCAGGCATTTGCCCAGGCAGGAACAATTAAGGTTACCCAGCTTGACAAAAGTGTGGGAATTTCTGATATAGGAAAGCTGATTTCGGCTGCTTTCCAGGCCGCAATACTGATGGCAGCGATTTTTGTGTTTGCCATGTTGATTCAAGGTGGTTATACCTGGATTAGCGCTGGCGGAGATAAAAGTAAAGTAGAAGAGGCTAGGACTAGAATTACCAATGCCTTAATTGGTTTGGCAATTGTGGCCGCAGCTTGGGCCTTGATGACTATTATCGGTAAGTTCTTTGGTGTTTCTATAGACAACATCAACATTCCCTCTGCTACAGGGACTCTGTAAGTTTTTTAGCTTGAATTTGAATTTAAAGCCGCGGGCAACCGCGGCTTTTTGGTGGCGATGAGATTGTCGAATTGTCTTATTGCTTCATGGTTAAATGGCTTAATGGTTACATTGTTACATTGTTAAATGGTTACATTGTTATATTGTTAAGATGAAGGACTATCTGAAGTTCGAGTTTGAGATGCCCAGCCCTAGCCGCTAGACACTAGACGCTATATAATACGAGTGTGGCAAAAACTAAATTACAATCCATGTTATTATTTCGGAGGTTATCGCTGTCGGTGTTGGTTTTCTTGTCACTTGTGGCTTGTCACATGTCCCTGTTCCCCTCCCCCGCTCATGCTCAAATACAGGATTGGGTAAGTATAAATTCAGGTTGTGTGGCTGAGGGAGATGTGGCGACGATCCAGGGGGTTGAGTGCTTGGTGCAAAATGTTTTGGCGGTGGTGGTGAGCTTGATTGGGATAGCGATTTTGGTGATGTTGGTAGTTGGCGCGTTTAAATTGATGACTTCTGGAGGAGATCCAAAGGCGGTGGATGCGGGCAAACAGACAATAACATATGCAATTGGAGGTCTGGTAATAGCGCTTTCTGCTTGGTTTATTATTAACTTCGTGGCGGAGTTTACGGGGGCGCAAAGCATTAAGACATTTTCTACACAGATTGATGGCACAAATAGTACACCGTAGTGTTTGGTGGTTTGATGGTTGCTAAAGTATGGCGGAGTTCTGAAGTTGTTTCTAAAAATTGATAGGCTTTTTGACAATGGAGCAATGAGGCAATCGAGCCATGAATGTGTTAATTGTGTCGTATAATGGTGGAGTGAAGTTCAAGATTTTAATTGCCCTATTGTTTCATTGTTTTGCTGTTTCATTGTTTTGGGCTCCTCAGGTGCGGGCACAGCTGGCCAACCCAGAGGGAGCGGTGGGACCTGAGCTACCACCAGACATGGCCGCCCCAGATGTTAATCCAGGCCAAACCGTGGTGTGTGATCACAACTATACCGGAATTGCGGCTTTGTTTAACTTTCCCAACGAAAATCCAACTCCAGTGAACACAATTCCATGTAGGAACGGCTCCGATACCAGCGGCCCTGGAGAACCAAGCAACACGGTGTTGAGGTTGTGGATTGATAATGCATCCAGAAATAATACAGATAAATTGACTAGTTATGCCCAAGCACTTGGCGCTGGAGCACCATTTCCCAATGGTGCCTTGGTTGTGTTTGGGGTGGAACTTAACAACTTAGATGAGAAGTGGTGGGGTGATCCAAACGCGAGTTTGGAAGTGGCGGGGGCAAGATACGCTGAACTGTTTAACATGTTTTCGGCACAAATTGCGGATCACAATAAATTCCCAGTTGCACCAGCTCCACCAGACCTATATAACGCGGTGTACGACCCGGTAAGATGGCTCAACGGGTTTATGAATGGGGCCTATGACTCAGAACAACATCGTCAATTGTCTGGAGTGAATTGCAACTTAGTAGACTACTTGGTGGCTGATGTGTTTGATGTGGAAACTAGCAGACTTCCTAGCCAATATAACCGGACCAATTCGTGGAAGTATTTGGAGGATCGAGTGTGTGGAGGCACTAAGAAAATGATTCATTTTGAAGGGTGGGGATCGGATCCAAGCCTCAATGTAAAGCAACAGGTAGCTTGGCTAAATGAAACCAAGTTGCCGGATGGAGTAAAGACAGCAACTACACTGATTGCCCCAAACTGTGGTACCAACAGAGCAGATGGAATCACCTGGTGGTATTACATTAATGGCAAGGTTTATAAATCGAACGGACAAGAAGTTGATCCAGATACTTGTGGCGCGACAAGTGACGAGTGCACCGGAATCATAATCGATCCGGATGACCCGTTTACACCACCAGCTAATCTTAATTTGACTCCGGAGGCATATGCGGATTGTATTACCATGAATCTGGATGAGCCGACCATATTTAGCAACCAATATGAGACTACCTGCAGTCAGCAGACCATTAGTGTGGGCGTGTCTGGGGACGAGTATTGCTATAGTCGAGGATGTTATGCCAATGGATCTTTTCAGTACCAAAAGGATTTAACTTATGTAGACCTGACCAAAGCGGAGAAGTCAATTCCGGGGATCTCTCCCCTAGCCCAGGATTATGTAAATAACATCACATACAAGAATATTGATGAACAACCAGAGGCCAACGCGGCCATAATTAAATTGGCTACCAGCAAACAACAGTTTGATGATATTAAGGAGTACTTGGCGAAACTGAATAGCTGCTTGCCCAACCCACAGTCGATTGGGTGTTTTTGGCCAAAGAAAATACGGGGGGCCAAGTATGATGAAGCAGAACTTCTGGGAGCAATTAGTGATGTGGGGGGAGTAAATAGTCTGGAGTATGACAACTATAAGGAAAAGTTACGACATAATCCTGAAATACTTCGGGCTTTTATTGCAGTTGACCCGCATATTTATACACTACTACCTGCTTATCATATTTCGTCATTGGATACTAAAATTGCGGAAAACGATTCTTTACTGGCATTGTTTAAGGCTTTTTTTGCAAGAATTACCGAACAAAAACCTATTTTGGATGTGACCGAGTTTAAGATCTTTTTGGGGCCACTAACCCCCCCAGAAATAGCAGGCACAAAAGGGGGAATAGAGACTCTTAGTAGTGTAATGCTACCCAAGGCGGTCCAGGACGAAAATAAGCGTAAAGAGGTGGCCAACAATGCAGTGATACCTACTGAGGGTGATTATATGGGACCATATATCACCAGAGTTGGAGAGATTGACGATCAGTTTGTCCAACTGTTGGCGACTAAAGTTAACCACGACCACCCTACCTGTGATGCTAATCCTGACCCAGAAATGTCTAACTTGTCAGAACAGCCAGCAAATCAGGAAGTTCTAAAAAGTTTGAGTGGGGCAGTTCAGCTTTTGGCCCATTTTTTCCATGTGGATTTTGAGATGAATATACCCTCTGGCCAATCGACTAAACAACAGTCACAAACAGCATATCTCAGGGACTTTACTTTGACCCCCACTGCTCACAAGCAAGGGACTTTGGAATCGATATACCAGATCTTTACATCTAAGTACCAACAGGAACAAGATGCTGGGGAAAACCAAATTTCGGAGACCACTAAGATTGATTCGGCTACAGAATTTTCTCAACAACAAGCTAGTAGATTGGGAATTAATCAATTAGGTAAAGAGGGTACTGCAACTGCTGGGACTAACAATCCGGACAATAAAAACGTGGAGTATCGAATCAGTGGTATAGCCTCCACGACGCCAAAACGAGTATTCACCCCAAAGGCTCTAGTCTCAAAAACCAACTGTCCTTTGAAATACGCGCCGGTGTTTTTGAAAGAGGCAATACCTGGGTGCAGTGTGGATGGAGGGAGTAGTTATAGCAGTAATGATTACTCTGGAGCTGCATGCACTTTTAGTGGTGGTTATCCGATTGCATCGAATAAGGTGAAGGATATTATTGTCCAGGCGGCGAAGAAATATGCACCAGACAATGCAGAACAGCTTGCTGGAGAGATGGTGGCGGTGATGTTGGCAGAGAACTGTAGGTCGGCAGATCCCACAACTAACCTTTGTTCTATGAGTGACGCTGAGTATGGACAGTATTTTGAACCTAGTATCCCATACACCAGTTTTTACGCCTGCACCTCTGGTAAGAATGTGACAGGAAGACAAGGACCGTTTAATGTGCTGGCGTTTTATAGCACTGATGGTTTTGATGCTGATTACCAAAATAAGTGTAGTATCCACGACAACATCTACGCCGTAGCCAAACAGTTGGTAGCAAGGGGGGCAAAGTCGCCACTTACACCAACATTAAACCGAGACATGTCGGTGAGTTGGACGGTGGGGTCAACTGTGCCGCCAGTGACTTCTTGCCAGCAGGCATACTCAATTGGATCCAGGACATCTGAGACAAAACCAGTACTAACTACCACTTCGAGTGAGTATCTGCAGATAAAACAAGAGCTGATGAATAAATATGGAGATGAATATGGGGCCTCGTTAGCCCAGAGTACTTACTTAAAACAACAGATTGTAGACAACATGAGGACTGGATCAAACTTACCAGTGACAGCGGAGTGGATGTTTGCAATTGCTGACTGGTGCAGGGCTTTTGATATGGTGACGTCGGGAAGGACTCCTGGGACATATACTACCAGTGATGCCTGGCCGGGGAAATTAAGTCCGGTGTCGATTAGTTGTAAGTAGTCTGAATTTCGAAATTAACATTTATCCTTAATCAGTCCCCATTACGAAATACTATACCTGGCGTCATTCTGAACTCGATTCAGAACCTACACACAAAATACTCAAGAGTTCTGGATTCCGGATCAAGTCCGGAATGACAATTACTAGAGTTATTAATTTGTAATTCAGACTAATTATCAATAAAAAAAACCATATTGTTTGTCATTGTGAATCCTGAGCTTGTCGAAGGATGTGGCAATCTCAAGAGGAGTTAGATTGCTTCGTCACTGTTATCATCTGCTCCTCGCAATGACATCTGACAAGTATTTCTTAATTCTGACCAAGTAGATCTTAATTAGTGGTGGTTTAACTCTATGGAGATAACCTTGTATAATATGAATATCATGAGAAAAGCTGGGGCGATTATTGTGGGTGTGTTAGTAATGATGGTGGGGGTGTTGTGGCATTCACCTACTCCAGTATTGGCGGTAGAAGTGCAGGGAGATGTGTTAACTTCAGTCATGAGTGGTATGTTAGCTAAAATAACTGGTTGTCGTGCGTTAGCAAATATGGATCAAGCACAAGGAGTGTGTACTCTAGGAAGTGATCCTAGTATGAGTTTGGAGGAATGGGTAGGAGGGAACGAGGGTGGAAATACTTATGCTAACTCAGCTTCGTCTGCCATGTCTCAAAGTATTGCTTTTTTATATAATGCTCCACCAGCAACGATGTACAACTATATTGCTGATGTGATGCATCAAATAGACCCCGCCTCACCGGTGTATGCCCAAGGTATTGGTTTTGGGGCATTAAATCCATTACTGTCACTTTGGAAAATTGCCAGAAATTTGGTGTACTTGGTGTTTACGATAGTTTTTATTGTAGTTGGATTTATGATCATGTTACGACGAAAGATTAATCCTCAGACAGTAGTGAGCATCCAATCAGCATTACCTAAATTAATAATAACGCTATTATTAGTGACGTTTTCTTATGCTATTGCCGGTTTTATGATTGATTTAATGTATGTGGTAATCTTTTTTATTATTTCCATTTTCCAGAATTTTATAGCCGCAGATAAAGATTGGGTAGTTAAGGTTTCTTTGACTGATGGTGTGTTTCGCAACTTGTTGGGGATGGCTTTTGGAGATGTGACTCAAGACACAGCTGCTTCTGTGGGGTCTATAGTAACCAATTTAATTGGGGGAGATTTTTTGGGGATAGTTAAATTCATTTCTAGTGTGTTGGCCGGTTTGGTGATTGCGGTGGCTATATTGTTTCAAACTTTTAGAGTATTCTTTGCTCTTTTGTCTTCTTACGCAGAAATAATCTTGTATATCATTTTTGCTCCTTTTCAACTTCTACTGAACGCATTGCCTGGGTCTAACACTTTTGGCAGTTGGGTAAGGAAAATAGCAGCCAATCTATCTGTTTTCCCCGTCACAATACTGCTAATTTTAATAGTTCATGTTTTGGTTGGTGATAGCCACATCAGGAGTGATGTGGGTCCAGATAACGCTGGTGCTGGTTTTGCCCCCCCCATGCTTTTTACTGGATTGGATACTGTTTCGGGTATAGTTGCATTGAGTATGATTATGGTAATACCGGAGATATTAAGTATGGTGAAACAGGCGTTTGGAGTAAAGGATACTGGATTAGGACAGCAAGTAATGCAGGGGTTGGGGGCATACAAACGGACTTTGCCATATAAGTTTGCTTCTATGGGGGCAAATATCGCAGTTGGCGGAATGACACAATCAGTTGCCGGACGAGTAAGTGATGCGGCTAGAAATGGTGGTTTTAGAGCTGCGGCAAGAACTGCGATTGATCCTAGAAGATGGTTTAATCAACTTGAAGGAACTGGGGCAGGTCCTGATGATGTGAGTGGGGGAACTAATGCAGACAACACAGTGGCTGGCGATACAGAAGCACGCAACCTTTAGGCAGCTCGTCTTAATCTTGCAAAAAGGCCTCGTTGTGGTTTTTTGCTGGTTGTTTCTTGAGTCTTAAAAAGTGCCTCGATTCGTTTTATAACTTGTTTTTCATCTGCTTTGGTAATGACACCTGCATCTCTTAAGGACATTGTTAATACACGCACAGCTGTCTTGATTGAGGCGTTGACATGAATGTTCATTTGCCCAAATGATTCATACATGGAAATTCTTTCATTATCGAAAACAACTTGTCCGTTTTCTCCCAAGGCGGCTTTGGCGATATATGCTGGAATACTGTCTGGCGAAGTGACATAGGGAAGTGTTTTTGCAACATCTACTCCACTGTCTTCATGAGGAAAAATTATTCTTCCTAGACCATAACCTTTAACTTCACTTGCTAACAGTTGTGACTGATTTTTGTTTAGCACTGCCTTTTTATTGTCTCCTTCAGCACTAGACAAAACCATCTCAGTTCTTGATTCACCAACAACTCCGGAATAATTCTCTCTCATTTCCTCTAAAGGCAACCCTGAATCTTTACTAATAACATATACAACCTCGCGTACAGTAGGTTCTATGGCTGTGGCCAAAAACACCACCATGTCTTTCATGAGTTGAGCTTTGTCTCCAGAACTCATCCACTTTGCCAAGTCAGACACTCCCCGTACACCTTTCATCAAGTTATTAAAATAATCTGCAACCAATTGGTTCCTTTGTAATCTGGGGGCTGCAAATGAGATTATTGATTGCCAGGCTGACTCCATCGCATCGTCTGGTTTAAACGATCCTGAAATTCTCAAACCCATTGTCTCCAAATCCCTGGGGTCCATAGCTTGGATTGTCTCTGTGGCCAGTGCACCCAGAGCTACAAACATATCTCCTGCCGCTCCACCATATCGCCATTGTCGTTCATTAAAATTGTAGTTAGCATCGTAATTAAAATGTTTGGATTTGGTATTATATTCAGCTGCAATTCTGGCTCCACCCCAACCAAACCTTTCAAACAAACTTAGACTGTCAATGTCTTCACCATAACTAGCCAGGTTTTCAGTATGATCAATGTATCTTAGTATTTGGCGGCCGTTTTGGCCCATTTTTTGCAAAATGGCCAGGACTTCTGAGGATGATTTGCATCTTCCTGATGAAGAAAAAGTGTTTCGATCCAATATCCTGCGCCAAAATTCTGCTTCGGCAACTTGATCTACAACTTCTTCAGCAACCCCAGATTCTATTAATATCTTGAGTTTGTTTAATACTTTAACATCTTCGTGTTGTCTTGACCTGATTCTTCTTTGAGCAAAATACATCTCGTCTATAACTAGCCCTTGGAGTTTTTCTAATCCAAACCTTTCGATTTGTCTACCATTAACATGTTCTTTTTTAATAAAATCTTCACTGCCCCCTTTACCATAATGGAATCTAACGTCATTTTCACCCAAAGACACAATAACAACGTCTTTTAAGTGGTTACGTCTTAGGTCTCCTTTGTTGTATCTACCGTCAACTCCAAGCTCTATGGCGCCCAACCTTTTGCCTCTTAATGAGGGGTGATCAAATGGATTAAGACTCGACATAACCCTTCTCATGCCTCCAACAGCCTGCTTGATGGGTGTGAATCCTTTGTTTCTATATCTAAGGCCTGAATACATGGAGGTAAACAGTTTTCGAATATCTGGAACAAAGGCTCTATATCTTTCAAAATATTCAGATCCTTGATGAATGTATACCAATGCATCAGGGACTTCTGTTTTTCTCATAGCCGGATCTGATTCATGCATCTCTTGAGCCACGTTAAGATAAGTTTCTGCCATCTCAAAAAGGCCAGAAAGTCTCGAGGTGATGACTTCATAAATTAGATGTTCTCTGGGGGAGGCTCCATCCTTATATGCTGGGTGGTCAGCAATATCAGCAACTTCTCCATCTGCTGCCAATCCAATTTCAAATACCAATATTGGCTCGTGTGTCTTCTTGTCCTCTCTTGTCAAAAACATTCTTCCCCTAATACTCTCAACCCTTGCAACCTCATGTTTGGAAAATCCGTATTTTTCCATAAGCCAATCAACAAACCCGTCTGCACCATCACGAAATCTTTCAAGGTCTGTCATTGTTGTTAGTTGTTCTGCTTCGGCCAACCTTTTGTAGGCTAGTGGGTCGTGGTTGGGTTTATACGAAGCACGGATGGTGGGATCTTCCATCATATCCATTTGCACTCCATCGGTAAACATGCCTGGAAGCAAGATTTCTCCGCTTTGGATGTTGTTTAGCGGGTTTCCGTGTATACCAACAACCTGATAGTCTCGCTCAGATTGATAAGTTCTGGCGTTGAGGACTTTTTTGACAAACAACAGTTCACCTGCAGAGTATTTAGTTTCGTCTACACCAAATCTCTTAAACTTATCTTTTGTCTTCCTAAAATTTACTCCTGGAAACAATTCTTTAAATTTCTCTCCATACAAACTCAAGAGCCTATTCCAATATCTTCCTCTAAGTTCACCACACTTTATAACCGAATCTGGTCCAATATCTCCTTTAAGCCAATCAATAATATCTGCTAAATCTACCCTCATCTCAATTTCTCTTCCGCTTTCTAACACCACTCGCAAATCTACATGGGACACATTAAGTGTTGCGGCTGTTTCCTTACCAGACAAACCCACAGCTAAGCGCCCCACCTCTTCTGATTTACCACTTTGAGCGGCCTTTATTCCTGCCCCAATCTTTAAATATTTAGTCCAAGCGTCTGGCAGTAACATGGTTAGAGGGGCGACATTGAAACCAGCTTTGGCTTTATCAATAATTGCTTGAGCAAAATGTGGTCCCAAACCGGTTTTTTGGCCCATGTTGAGACACAGGACAACAGCATCGTTGACATCTTCTTTTCTTTGTTCGTATCCAACCCCTTCATATTCAATGTTCATCAACTCCCACAACTGATCTCCAACTTCCTTGAGTTGCGGCAACAACATTCCTGGTGTCCCATAGGTTGCACCACCTTCTCCCCCAAGCATCATACTCTTGCCTAAAGCTCTCTCAAAAGCTTCTGCTAACACGTCAGCCGAGTCTCCATTTACGAGTTTGGCTGCCACTTCTCCTCCAAATTTATCGGCAATCCTTTTGATGGCGGCGGCAATCTGGGCTACTTCTGTTTTTTTAACATTGGGGGATGATAAATAATCCCTAAGCCCCTGAATTTTCTCGGTTTCGGAGTCACCTACCATCTTAACTGCCAGGAAACCTAGGGCTTGGGAGGTTCTTTGCTCGTCTGCCAATATTTCGTTTATTTCTTTATTAACTTCCGCATCGCTTTCTGTAGAAGAATCTGCCTGTAACAATTCGGTAATGGACACAAAAATAGTCCCTGCTTTGGAATCGCTCTTTTCCCAACCTGTTGAGAGGTTGTCATAAACACGTTCTTGACCTACAACAGCTTTGTATACTGGTGGTTGAAATTCATCACTCATGACTATCCGCCAATCTGTGTGCTAAATGAAATGCAAAAAAATCAGGGAAATAGCCATACTTCATCCGGAATAGAATTTCTCTGACATCCATCATTTCCTGATCAGATACTCCATCTTTGAAGAGCTGTTTTACAACTCCACTAAAATCTTCTTCTATTTTGTCTAAGAGAGATCTGGTAATAAGTACTGCCTCTTTTATGTGTGCCTTTTTCACTTCAATATCGCTTTGGGGATACTTTTTTATGTTACTTATCACACCCACAAAACCAATACTGTCTTGCTCTTTTTTGTTTAAAACTTCTCCTTTCAACCTTCCACTGGTTACTAAATAAAGAAGCTCTGTTTTTGATAGAGGGTTTTCCTGTCCGCGCTGTTTGCCAATGACCCATTTAGCTTGAAGGCGGTCGAGGTCTTCTTCGGAGTATTGGGGGGGTGTTTGTTGTGTGGGACTGGTATGGTGTGGCCTGTCGTCTGTCATGTGTCTACCAGATAAATAGTACAGATGAATTTTATCATTGGCTAGGTTAAATCGCAAAATTGAGACAAGATGACAATATTGCTCAATTGCCCCATTGTCCTATTGTCGGCAGAGAGAGTAGAGAGGGTTGCTGGGAGGTTGTCGGAAGTTGGAGACTAACAATAGCTGGACGAATAGGGTTCTATATGTTTTTGCCCAGGAATGACCAGCTTGGAGCTGGCAATTGTCCTATTGTCAAAAACACGAATTGGCTCGAATTTGAGGTTGGGTTATTGAGAGATAATCGAATTGTTCGAATACAAAAAGGAATAACCAGGCTTATTATCGTCAAACCACCACTCCGTATTTCTTCACTTCCGCGGCAAGGGTGTAGTATTTGTTGTTAAACTCCTCTGGGCTTAGTGGGTGAGGTTCAATATCTATGGTTTGGTCGGTTTTAAGCTGTGACAACATAACACGCTCATCAAAAGAGTTGCTACCAAAAGATTTAGAAATCACACAGAGGTCAATGTCGCTGTATTCGTGAGCCGTACCTTTAACTTGAGAGCCAAAGAGAATAAGCCGATCGTAGCTGATTCCAGATTGATTCAACAACTCTTTGTATCTTTGAATCTGATTTTTAACTGATGGTGTTATAGTTGTTTTTTTAGCCATAGGTAATACTGTTTACAAATTGCCAACCAGGTTGTGGCGTAGGTTTTGGTTGCCTTTTGTTGGAAACCAAATTTGTAGATATCATATCTGGCATCCAGATTAAATTTGGAGATCTCTGTTAATTGTTTGGTCTGTTGGGTGTTGAGAGCAAGTTTGGCTATTTTGGCCAACCTGACGAGGTCGTGAACCGGCGGAGGAGTGCGACCCTGGCTGACAATAATGGCCTTAAGTGTCTTTTCTAATACCAATTGCCAGATAAATAGTGCCCAGTCGTAATGTTTGCTGGCAAACATATCTTTGGCTGCTTTAACATTGTTCTTGGCGCTAGTTAGCCAATAGTCGATAATTTCTTGTTTGTCCATGGTACCAGATGAATACTGTGGGTGAATTTTATCATTATGGAGGCAAAATACAAAATCACCACGAAGTGGCTAGATACAATTGCCCCATTGTTCAATTGCCTCATTGTCAGCAAAGAATGCCAGTATAGTTGATGGAAGGTTGTCAGAAGTTGGAGACTGCAGAAACAAGTCGGGGGTGGATGATTTATTTTGCCTTGTGGGAAAGCTGTTCTTCTACCTTTTCAGACAAGAAGACTTTCATGAGAGACTGGTAGGGAACGTCCTTTTTGTGGGCAATTAACCTTAGTTTACTTAAGAGCATAACCGGAAGTCTGAGAGTGATGGTTTTGGAAGTGGGTTTTAGGTTGGAAAACCTAACTCTTTTGGCTTTACTCCAGTCGATGTATTCAGTGGAGTCGTGAGTGTTCCAAAACTTGGCTTCTTCCGCTTCAGTTTTAAATTGAGGAATGGGTTTTAATTTTTTCATTCTTGATGGATTTTGGCAATTGATAATTGTTGGTAGACGTTTGTTTCTTTGCGACTTTGGTCTCTGGCAGAAATGACCCTTATTTTGTCGTTCCTAAAAGTGAAGGCCAGTAGTAGTCCCCTACCCAAATTGGTTTGTCCTAGAACTTTGTACCTGACTTCTTGTTGAGAGTGTTTGATATCAGGATTAACCAAGAGTGGTTCGTTATAAAAGATTTCTTCGCATTCTTCCCAGGTGACATTGTGTTTTAATCGGTTTTTATTTAGATTACCTTGATCCCAATCAAAGACAAGTTCCTCTGGGAGGTTGACTACTGAGGGTGTCATTGTGTATATGATGATAATTTACAACTTAACATGTGTCAACTAGCTAGATAGTTTGATTGCCAGATAGCTTTATAGTCTCATGCCTACATTGTCTAAATGATGCGAATGAAGAGGTTGGATTGTTAGTAGATATCTAATTGTTCGAATTGCGACTGGTTTGATTGTCGGATTGTCAAATTGTCCTATTGATTGATTGTCGACAGAGAGAAGTTGTGGAGTTGACGGAAAGATATCAGATGTTGGAGGTTGGGTGGAGATAAGTAGGGCTGATAATTACTGCACTGCTACATTGTCAAATAGTTACATTGTTTCATTGCTCTATTGCCACATGAACTCATGGTTAGATAGTTTTATTGTTACACGGCTGGATTGATGTATTTCCCTATTGTCCGTTTGTTTGATTACTGGAATGTTTGAGCTGACTTTGTGGCCACACAGCTTCTCTGGTCTGATATCATATGTTTATGGCTGATAAAACCAGTGTGGCTGACGATTCAGTTGGAGTCGCTATAAAGACAATTTCGCTGGCTAACCCTAAGGCTTTGAGCAAACAATCCCCAATAGCTGACGTGGTGGTGGAGCTTAATAAAGTGCACCTGGTTTATAACTTTGCTTCTCCAGAGCACCAATTTTCCTTTCAGAGTGTCACATATTCACAAGATAACTTGAATGTTTTGGTAGGTATTTTGGCAAAAAATATAGTTGCCTCTGGGTGGGTGGGGCCAGAGGAACTAAGATCGATTGATGAGGTAACTGGGGCGATAAATAGATTGTCGATATTGGCAGTGGAGAGAAAAGAACAGGTAGAAACAATTAACCCTAAGGAGTTGGAACTTATTAAACAAGATAGGGTGAGATTGACTAAAGAAATTCAACAGTCTCTTGAGAGATCTCTGGCAGCTAAGATTAATAATCCATATCTAACAAACTGGCTGCTACAAAGAGCTGATGTACAAAAACAGCTGGGCAGTGTGATTGAACAAGGAGTCGAACAAGGACTAAGTAGGGAAAAACTAGAGAGTGGGTTGGTGGGGAGTTTTAGAAATAGAGTGCCGTTAATACGGGCAATGTTTGAAGCTCAAGCGAGAAAAGATGCTGGTGTTACCAACCCAAGCGCTGATCAGATAAGAGTCGAGCAAAAACGGATTGAGGCTGTGCTTGGCCAACAAACATTGGATGAGTTAAGACGGGTTGATCCAAATTGGTTTGGAGAAGTTGAGAGGGTGTATAGACAAGAACAGCAGGTCGATAAGATTTTAGGCTCAAGGAAGACACTAATTGATGGTTTGGTGCAACACATCAGTGGAAAAACAAGCGATGCTACTAAAGCTACACAGCAGGCTTATAGGATCAAAAACCTGATTGAGGCGGGTGTGTTTTACCAACAGTCTCCGCTGGCAGTGGAAAAGTTGGTGAGAAGCGAATTGGGGAGTATGCGTGTAGATTCCCCCACTCCACAAATATTGATGGAGGTGGAGGGTTATAGAAAACATACCAGCAAAAGACTAAACGACACTTTTGCAACAACTAGATTTAGCTACAATCCATCGTTTACTGAAACCAATCAGGATGTAATAAGTTTGGCTGATCTGGTGAATAATTGGCAGATTGACCCAACAATTGATCCGGTGGTAGTGCTGAGTGTGGCATATGGAATAAATGTTGAGGGATTGCAACCAAGTCAACCCGAAGGTCGTTTGGTCCAAAGAGCATATCAACTGATAAATGAAGGTTATGGGCCAGAATTGTTAGAGCAAATTAAACCAGTGGATGGTGAGGTAAGTGAAACAGGCTATAACGACTTGGTGGTAATGTTTGAGGAATTGCTGAACAACCCCGGTGAGTTTGACAGAAAGACAATTGACCATCGAGTAAAGGCTGCTTATGCAAAACCAATTGATGATGGGAGAAGTGGAGGAGGAGGTGCTGGTGGTAAAGAAAAACCTAAAGAATCCTTGGCCAGAAGGTTGTGGAGGAGGTTTTTGGAGACAATGGGGTTGGGGCCAGAACCTGGCTTGAGAGTGAGAGGTCCGGGTTTGGGGCGGATGTTTGGTGGACCGAGAATGTATGGAGTTCCGAGACCTGCTTGGCAACAAGGAATGGCAGATGTGGGGTCGAGTATGGGGAGAGGTTTGGGTTCGGGGATGAAGAGTGCTTTGGGGTTGATGAAGAATTTGGGTAATGGAATGCTGGATTTGGCTAAAAACCTGGGTCAGATGGCGCGAGTAGCCTCAATGCTGGGGGTGGGTTTGAGTGTTGGTTGGCCGGTGATACTTGGAGTAGTGATTGTGTTTATTTTGGTAATTTTGGTGGTGGTAATTTTGGGAAGCTCGTTTGTAAGTGAGTTGGCACCTGCAAACGACATACTTCTAACAAAAACTGTCAGTCACGAAAGTTCAGGCCAAGTTTTGGCCAATCATGTTGCTTTCCCTGGTTATTTGGATGGTTCTGGAAATACAGTGGATGGATATCAAGAATTTTTAGAGAAAGTTGTTTATCCTGTTAGGGGGGGCGAAGATGCTCATGTGGTTTTTTCTTACTCTATACAAGATATTGCAGATGTTCCTGCTGATGTAACATTTGTTACCGACACTATGAAAATCACTTATCAAGACGGAAGAGACCCTGTTACCCTAATTGAGAATGTGACTCCAGCCAGCACTCTTCAAGGAGGTCTTCAGCCTGGCGAAACTAAGACTGCGGGTTTTAGGTGGCCTGAGGAAGAAGATTCATCTTATATTATCAGTGAACCAGACTTGTTTAAGGATGCTGTGGTAGATAATTCCATACAAATAACCGTACAAGTCCAGAATGAACAAACAGATAGTACTCCCCAACCTGATATTACTATCATAAAACACGCATATGTGTTGATTGGGGAGAATGTGCAAGTTCCAGTGGAAGAGGTGGGGGGGTGTGCACCTGCGGGTGGAGAAATTTTACAACTAGCTTATTGTGAACAAACTAATTTCACCCACTGCCAGGGACACATGGATGCTGTGGATATAGCTGCTCCAACAGGGACCCCTGTTATTGCTCCACATGATGGTGTTGCTACCAAGGTTTACACGACTGAGGGAGGAAATGTAATTTATTTGGACTCTACTGATTTTGTTGGCAAGCACGCGACTGATCTATATATAACTTCTGGATATTACACAACATATTCACACCTGCAGAAGATTTTGGTGAACACAGGCCAGACTATTAAGAAAGGCCAATTAATTGGTTATACTGACAACACAGGAACAGCTACCACAGGGCCCCATCTTCATTATGGATATTACAGTGCTGAAAAAAATCATATTCGAAATATTTTGCCAGTTTATGGTTTGCACGAGATAATTACACCAAATATGGTATGTGCTAGAACTACACAATAATGGATAACAACCAACCCAACCACCAAAATCAAGAGACAACCCCAAACCCAACTGTGAGTGGTGGGTTTGGAGTCAAAGAACCAATGAGTGGTGACTTGAACCAAAACACCAACATGAGGGCTTTTGTTAATAATCGACAAGGTAGAAGTAAGATGCTGCTGATAGGTGTGGTTGGGTGTTTGTCGGTAACAGCTTTAGTGTTTGCTTTTTGGACGGCGGTTAGACCAGGTAGAAAAACCGTGCCAACACCAACATTTTCAGAAAGCCAACCAATACCAACAAACATCGAGATTTCTTATACTGGTCCAATACTAAAAATTCCAGACAAACTGAATGTGTATCAATCTAAAACAACTTCTCTCGACGAAGCGGCACAAATTTTTATTGAGTATTATGGTTTGGCTTTAAGTGACACTGATTTGTGGATGGACCAAGCAGGTAACGTCAATTTGTTTATTGATAGGGTGAATAACCAGATACAAATAAACGTATCACCGGAGGAGTCAGAAGGAGATGGGTTGAATAAATCCTCAGCGCAGGCTAATGTAGAAAACTTACTAGAAAATGTTGGTTTGGCCAACAAATTGAAATTAGATGGTTATGATTATCTTCAGGGAACCATAGAGGTTATGAAAACAAACAATGAAGCGGCAGCTTCATTTATTCAATTTGCATACAATCAAAAGGTCGATGGTTATCCTATCTACTATAACAACCTTCCGAGAGAAACTGTGGTGATATTGACCGACAAAAACAACCAGGTGATAAAAATTACATATATGCCAGTTCTTGATGTCCAACCATATTTGTCTGGACAAAAAACAATTAATGAAAACACATTGCTCGAGTTGGTTAGGTCTGGTCGGGGGGAAATGTTTGAAGCAAGTGTTGATAATAATCCGTACTACAAGCCCAATATTGATGAGGTTTCTTCAATGACACTTAGCTCTTATGTTGTGGAATATAGATTTGTGACGACGACTGGTTTGCTTTATCCGTATGTGGTGTTTGGTGGTGAGGCTGTATTGAATAATTCTACTAACGCGACGGTGGGGGTTGGTGTGTCCGCAATAAATACCAATTGAACGGTTGTCTGGGTTCACAACTCTTTCTAACTGCCACCAGATCGGATAAAATGAATACAGACATTTGCTAATTATTCGAATTTAATACTGATGGATTCGAATGAATTTGTTGTTTATTAGGATAAATCGTAAATTGCAATGCAACAACATCCAGTACCACAAAACGTAACCGCGTATGAGTTCCACTTGATCGGGAACATGACGATCAAACAGTTTTTGGAGCTGGGGGCGGGAATTGGGATGGCAGTGTTTTTTTACTCGAGTAATTTGCCAGACTTGGTCAAGTGGCCGTTGATATCGATTATGGTGATTATGGGAGCGGCTTTGGCTTTTTTGCCGTTTGATGGGAGACCTTTGGACCGAATGGTGGTGGTGTTTTTTAAGGCTGCTTACTCACCGACGCAGTTTATTTGGAAAAAGCACCCGAGGCTACCAGACTTTTTTAATTTTGTACCCAAGAAGAGACATGAGTTGACACAAGTGGAGATGGAGCGGCAAAAGGTAAGAAAGAATATAAGTGAATATTTGGATACCTTGCCCAAGAAACAAACAATGAACCCATTGGACCAGTCGGAAAGCCAATCTCTATATAACGTGTATAGCTTGTTCCAGAGCGTACCGGCGGCCACCAATGTGGTGGATAGTGGTAAAAAAGTGCCAGTTAAAAAGAAGCCAAGTATGAAATCCCACAAACTGACACCACCACCAAAACCGGTGGTAGCAACACAAAAACAGGCGGCTAATCCTGGATACAGGACGGCAATGACGGCGCCAATATCTCTAGCCAAACCCAACGTGCCAGTACAACAAGCGGCGGCTCCCCTACCCCCAAAACAAGTGGAGGTAAAAAACCAATCATTACCCACACCCAGCAAGAGCTTGGGGTCGATCTTGAACAACAACAAGTCTGGACAAGCAGCTACTCAAAACCAAAAACTCCCCTTCCCTACCCCGCCGGAGACACCAAACACTTTGGTGGGGATGGTACTCACCACCGACGGCAAGATTGTAGAAAATGCGATTGTGGAAGTAAAAGACAAAAACGGATTGCCCGTAAGAGCGTTAAAATCTAATAAGTTGGGACAGTTTTTTTCGGCAACACAACTGGCTAGTGGACATTACCAGATAGAGATTGAAAAAGAGGGGTTAAAGTTTGCTATAGTTAATATAGAGTTAACGGGTGATCTGGTAGCCCCACTTGAGATAAGAGCCAGAGGGTAGAGATATAAATTGACCTAATTTCTAATTAATCTAATTGATCTAAACACACAATCTATTATGGCGACACCAATAATTGCAACCACACAAGACCATTTGGAAGTTGAGGATGTGCTGGATGATTTGGTGCTACTCAAAGATGGGTCGGCAGCGATGGTGATTAAGACTAATGCGATTAATTTTGGGCTGTTGTCAGAAGAAGAGCAGGATTCGATAATTTACGCTTATGCGGCGTTTTTGAACTCACTGACTTTTAGTGTGCAAATATTGATCCGGTCTGACCTGAAGGATATTAGCGGATATTTGAGGTTGCTGGAAGACCAGGAGGTGAAACAGGCCAATCCGATGAAGAAGGCGCAGATTAAATCTTACCAACAGTTTGTAAAATCGTTGGTGACGGAGAGAAATGTATTGCAGAAAAAATTTTATCTAGTGATCCCTTTTTCGAGCCTGGAACTGGGGGTGTCTAAGTCAATAACTAGTTCGATTGGCAAAAAACGGTCGTCGCCTTTGGATAAAAACTACATTATTGAAAAAGCTAAAACCAGTTTGGAACCAAAGAAGAACCATATTATGTCACAACTGGCCAGATTAGGCCTTGTGGCCAAGCAATTAAATACAGAGGAGTTGATTCAGCTGTTGTTTACCATGTACAATCCAAGTAGCCATCAAGGGCAGAGAATTGTGAATACTAAAGATTATAGTGTGCCGCTGGTTCAGCCTGCTTATATTAATCAACAGGAGACAATCATGACCGATACAACTGTATCCCCCACCCCACCATCACCAATTAGTACCCCTCCCATGCCGGAACCTGCTAGCACACCAATACCACCCACTCCCCCATCCCCAGCGGCACCTAGTATGCCAACGCCTGCTGCGCCAATGACCCCACCATCACCAATTAGTACCCCTCCCATGCCGGAACCTGCTAGCACACCAATACCACCCACTCCCCCATCCCCAGCGGCACCTAGTATGCCAACGCCTGCTGCGCCAACAGAAAGCCCGATTATGTCACCACCAACACCCACAACTCCCGTTGGAGCGGCAACTGAGGACGCACAGAGCGCGATTGATTCGGCAGTAAGTGGACTAAAACCCTCTGTTTAAATTTAACCGTAAAGATTGAAAACTAACCCCAAGCTTCTAGCTTGGGGTTTTTGGTTTGGTGAGAACAACTGGTTTGAACAAACTCTTCATGTTACTATTACTGATGAAGCCTAGTAATTAAATGAGGTTTTGTTTTGGGTGCAATATAATTTACGTTTTTTTTGCTTTTAAAGCTTATTTTTAGATATAATCCTGCCCATGAAATTTAATTTTCCACTGCCTGGAAAAAAGAAAGCTGAAGCTGGTGCCACACCACCAACTGGGGAGAGTAAACCCAACCAGCCAAGTCCACCACAAACTCCAAAATCAACAGCAGCTGATTTGGAGAGGTTTGCGTCAGGGATGGTGTCGACCAAAGATCTGATTGCTCCTGAGGCGATTGAGGTGGATTTTAATAACATGAAGATTGGGGATCGGCTGTACCGGACATTGTTTGTGGTCGGATACCCTAGGTTTGTGTCAGCAAATTGGTTGTCACCTTTGATAAATTTTGATCACTCTCTAGATGTGTCGATGTTTGTGTACCCAGTAGAAGGTAAGGCGGTGATGGATGATCTGAGGCGGAAGATTACCGAGATGGAGGCCGAAATCATGTCGGACTTGAAGCAAGGTAAGATTGCCCAGATCGATACCCAGATTAAGCTTGAGGATGCGAGAATTTTGCAAGAACAGTTGGCAAAAGGGGCGGAGAGATTTTTTCAGTTTGGGTTGTATATCACCATAAGCAGCCAAAGCCTAGAAAACTTAAACTCTGTTACCCAACAAATTCAATCTACCTTAGGATCTATGCTGATAATTAGTAAGTCAGCAACATTGCAGATGGAGGATGGGTTTAAGACTACCCTACCACTTGGTTTTGACCGGCTGATGATAACTCGCAATATGGATACAACATCCTTGGCAACTACTTTTCCGTTTACGTCGAGTGAATTGACAGCAGATAAAGGAATCATGTATGGGATTAATGAACATAACGACTCCTTGGTGATTTTTGATAGGTTCTCACTGGAGAACGCGAACATGGTGGTGTTTGCTAAGTCTGGTGCGGGAAAGAGTTATGCAGTGAAGCTGGAGGCCTTGCGGTCGTTGATGTTTGATACTGAGATCATTATTGTGGACCCTGAGGGTGAGTATCGGGATATGTGCGAGGCGGTGGATGGAAAGCGGATAGAGTTTTCGTTTAACGCGCCTATCAAAATGAACCCGTTTGATCTGAGTAATGTTTATGAGGAGGATGAGAATGAATTGGGGTTAAAGATCTTGTCGCTGCATACCCTACTGAAGATTATGTTGGGTGAGATGAGCGCGTCGGAGGAAGCAATATTGGACCGAGCACTGATTGCAACTTACAAAGCAAAAGGGATTACTCCCGACCCAACAACACAAAACAAAGAGCCGCCACTGATGGAGGATTTGTACAAGGCTTTGATTGGGATGGAAACTGAGGAAGCCAAGAACCTAAGCTATCGGTTGGAGAAATTTATTAAAGGGTCGTTTAGGGGAATTTTTGACCAAAGGTCAAACTTGGAGATTGATAATCAGTTTATTGTGTTTGATATCAAAGACATGGAGGAAGAGCTCAGACCAATCGCGATGTTTATTATTCTGGATTACATCTGGACCAGAATTAAACGTGATTTAAAAAAGCGGTTGCTGATTGTTGATGAGGCTTGGTACTTGATGAAGTACCCCGACTCAGCGACTTTTTTGTATTCTCTAGCTAAGCGGGCAAGGAAGTATTACTTGGGGGTAACCACGATTACTCAAGATGTGGAAGATTTTTTGGCTACAGACCATGGGAAGGCAATTGTTACCAATTCCTCAATCCAGATGTTGATGAAGCAGTCAACGGCAGCAGTGGATAAGATTGCAACAACTTTTTATCTGTCAGAAGGAGAAAAGCGGTTGTTAATGTCGGCTGATGTGGGAGAAGGGTTGTTTTTTGCAGGTCAAAACCACGTGGCAATTAGAGTGGTGGCATCACCTGAGGAACACGAACTAATTACTACTGACCCGGAAGAGAAGGTGGCTAAGAGAGATTTGGCTAAGTCAATGGCTGAAGCAAAGAGAGTGGAAATGCCACCTACACCAACAGAAGAACAGGAGTTGGGGGGTAGCCAACAGATTGGAACGCGCGAGGCAGTGGTAATGGGTGGCGGTGGAGGTTTAAACAATAACAGCCAAACTGTATTTGCGGCGACTCAAACACCACCAGCACCATCAACAAGGACTTTTGCTATGCCCAACGCCAGTGCGGCGCCAGCAGCACCAAATTCACAAGGGGCAACACTACAGAGTTTGTAATTGTGGGATTAGAGAATGAGTGTGGATTATTCGGATTTGGAGTCTCCCCCACCCTCATCAGGCTTGGCAGCTTCAGGTTTGACATCACCTTCAGCAGGAGTGGCGACTTCAGCATCCACGGCTGGAGCAACCTCTTCGACAACTTCTTCTCTGGGTTCTTGAACCAAGACCACGGTTTCTTCTGGGGCAAGTTTAATTTCGATTTTGGTACCAGCTTTGATGGCGGCAACAGTGATATTGTCACCAAATTCTTTAAGGGTGCTAATGTCGATTTCAAATTTTTCAGGGAGATCTCCAGGTAGGGCTTCAACCTCAATCTCATTGAGAACAGTAACCAGGACAGCCCCTTTGTCTTTGACGGCTGGAGATTCACCAATTACTTCTACTGGGATGTTAGCAGTGACCTTTTCAGTTAGGTCAACTTGGTGAAAGTCAACGTGGATGGTGGTGTCTAGCACTGGGTCAGTTTGGATGTTGGTAATGAGGACGGGCCTGGGTTTTTGACCGTCAACAACAAGGTCAATTAGGCTGGTTTCACCCGATTGGTTAAAGACTTTTTGAAATGAAGTAATTTCGAGTTGGATGGCAGTGGAGTCAGTTTTTTTGCCAAAAATATTGGCGGGCAATAAATGTTCCCGACGAAGTTTTTTTACTTTGCGACCGAATAGTGTACGGGTTTTGGCGTTTAAGGTTTGACGAGTCATAAGCTTTATCTTAAATTTCTAATTTACCTAATTGATCTAATTGACCTAAATAACATTCCAACAAATCTCTGGTAGACAATGTTACTAGATGCAGGGGTGAATTGTACCAGTTTTAGGGGGCAAACTCAACGGTGAAGAGCTTATTACTAGACAGGGCTGAGGTAAAAGTAATAGTGGAGCCAGAGATGTTTGCTTCTGGTTGGGGCACTGGAGAAAGGTTTTGAGGATAAGAGATGGAGACTTTGATGGGATCTGCAGGAGTACCTGATTGTTTTTGAAAGGTGAGGGCATAGGTGGTGGGACCAGGGAAGTTGAAAGTAACTGATGGTTGGTAATCGAGAGTAATGGTGCTGGTAGCACCCGGGGCAACAGAGGTGAGGAAGCCAATAACAGTCTTGCCGTGTTCAGAAGAAACGTCGATGGCGGCTGGTTCGATAGTTTGCTGGTCTATAGTGAGTTGTTGGAGAATTGAACCTGGGGGAAGATAGAGGCGGATATAGTCTTTGTAGACCCCTCCTGGCCAAGTATCCCCTACTGACTTGTTTTTGAGGGTAATAGTGAAAGAGGAGTTTAATGAACCAGTGGGGGTAATGGTGGTATGTAGTTCTAAACTTCTGTCGATGAAGTAGTTAGCTTTGTTGACACCCACATTAGCCTCCACCAGGGAGAGATAGTCTGGAGTGCAAGAGGAAGTTTGAAGAGCAGAACAAGAGGGAGTAAGGAGTTGGCCGGTCCAGCCAAATGAGGAGAGAAGTTTCTCGGTTTGGGGATGGTTGACTGAGACCAGGAGTTGTCCATGGTCAGCAGATTTGACGAGAGAGTAAATCACTTGGTACCAGGTGGTGGCGGACCCAGACATAATTTTATCGATGAGAGTGTTACTTAACTTGCCGATAAAATCACGTTTTTGGGTGGAGCCAGGAAATTGGTTGATTTCGACCTGATACTCGGCGCGTTCAAAGAGGTTGTCGGTGGTGATTTGTTCGTTGTAGTCAGGTACAGTGATGGGGCCAGTAATGGCGAGCAGGTCTTGAATGGTGGTGAGATTGATAGCAACTACACCATCAACTTGGTGGCCGAGCTCTTTTTCCAAAAACCAAGCAGCTCGGTTGGCTGAAGTGGGAAAGTTGGGGTCCCAGTTGCTATCCCTTAAGAACCAACCAGCTTCACCTAAGTATTTTTTGATAGCCTCTGGTGGTTCGACGTGGCCATTAAGCTGGCCATCGGCGGCGTAGACATCCTCAACCTTGATGTCGAGAAGTTGGCCGGACTCGAAGGTGACTAAAGCGTAGGAACCAATAAAACCACCAGTGGGGCGAAGCTCGGCGTTGTTTTGAAACAAGACGAGGTAGGTCTTTTTGCCGTGGTAGCCCAAAAGGTCTGGAAGGACTTGGAGAAGTTGGTTCCCACGAGCTAGGTTGGAACGATATTCAGGAAGATAGTCAGAGATTTTTTTTAGGTTGGTGCCGATGGAGAATGGTTCGAGGGTGAACAAGTTTTGAGCCTCGTTGAGTTCGGCTTGGAGTTTGGAGAGTTGATGATAAGCGGCAGTAGTGTTGGTGGACAGGGAGGTAATAATTTGAGGTAGGTCTCCCCTACTCTGGCCAGTAATGATGTCCACAAGTTGTTGTGAGGCAGAAAGGGCGGTGGTGGATTCAATAATGGCTGAGGTGGTGGTTTGGGCTAAAGTAAATAAGTGGTTGATGTTGGTAGCGGCACTTTCTCCTAAGATGAATTTGGTTGCTGGGTAAACCCGCCGATATTGAGTATAGATGAAGGTGAGGTTCTTGGAAGCTTTGGTGGCCCCAGTGTGGGCGGCAGTAATATTTCCTTGGCGCAGATTGGTATAGGTGGTGTTTAAATAGCCAGCGGTTTGATAGAGAGCAAAGATGGTAGTGGAAATGGGGGCAACCAAAGTAATGAGGAAAAATAGAAAAACTAAAAAGGCTAGTTTAAATTTTTTAGGCCTTACTCCCCCACCTACTGGTTCAAAGGTGCGGACGGGTTGGGTGGCTGGTTGGTGGGGTTTGGGTGGAGGAGTAGGTGTGGGTAGGGTTTGAGGTGGTGGAGGCATAGCCGGACGGTGGTGTTTGGGTTTGAGATGAGTTGTGGGTTTTGGTGGTTGGACCAGCGGGGTGAGGTTGGAAATGAGTGTTAAATTTGAAGAAACCTGTGGGGTGTTGGTGTTTGGGGAGGGTGACTGGTTTTGGGGTTGAGGATTGGAATTGGTAATTGAAACAGAGGGTTGGGACAAGTTAAGGTGTTGTTGGAACCAATTAATAGTGTTGTCGATAGTGCTATCAAGCTGTGAATCGGGTTGCCAACGAAGGTGTTTTTTGGTAGCGGCAAATTGATCTACAAGGTTGGGGGGGGTGGCAAAAGAAATGGTGGGTGAGTTGGGATCGGTAGCAATTCCTAAAGCGAGACAGATGCGACGAATTTTAAGAGAAAAGTTGAGGAGAGATATTTGCTCACCAGCCAGCTCAAATATTTTATCGTTGCCACCAGCACTGAAAGTAGCGCGGAGAATACCTGAGGCGGCATCAGTGAGGAATAGGGGAAAAACTGAAGACTGGTCACCAGAAAGAAGAAACTTACCTGTGGAGATAGTAGAAAAAAGAAAGCCAAGTTGAGAAGGGTCGGTAAAAGATACTGCTGGGCCAAAGAGGTGGTTTAGGTGAACTACTCTGAGATTTAAGGGGTGGGTGAGTTTATATTCTTTGATGAGTTGCTGAGATTTGATGATGGCTGGTTGGAGGTTTTGGGTGGGGAGGTTTAGGTTGGGTGGGTCGGAAGGGTGGGGGGCAATATAACAAAATTTGGCATTAAAGTGTGTGGCTAATTCTAGGGATTGTTTTAGAAGGATGTTCTCTTGGCCGTCAGGTGAAAAGATGTGAAACACATAAGAAAGGTTGGTTGAAGGTGAGAGGTGGTCGGGTGGCTGATGAAAGAAATTGCCAGAGTCTTTGAGTTGGTGATAGAGGTCTTGATCAAGAATATCAGTAGTGGAGGCAAAAAACGGGGAGACTTGACTGTCAAGTAGGGCTTGGGCCAGATATAGGCCAATATTGTTGTGATTGCCGATAACAAGGGCGCTTAAAGGTAGGGTGGTAGTGATGGTGTTGTGATTGATCATAGAAAAAAACCAGCAAAGACCTCATCTCTAGCTGAGGGCTGGTAGTAGCTAATGGTGGTGGAGCTGGTACCTTTTGTTGTTAATCTTTGGGCTTAGCCAGGCTGGATGATTGGGTCACGTGGTGTAGGAGGAGTTTGTAGATTAGGATGGCTTGATACCAGAGGGATCACTGCACAGACTAAGGAGATTGTTGAGTGGGAAGTTGGGCAGTGAAGGCTCAAGTAATACTAGCCAATTTCCCAAGAAGTTGCAATGGATGGGGTTGGAAAGTGGGTGTGTGAAAAAGGAAATTGGTTTGTTGAAGCGAGACTGGACCATGGCAAGTGGGTGGTCTTGTGGTTAGGTTGGCCAATTGTAATGGTGTTTCTTGGCTGATCATACTGAAATTTGATGGATAAGCCAGAAAATCAGATGGTGTCTTCATGGTCGGGGTTTGAAGAGTGGTGTATTGAGCATCTCTGAAGATTATATGCAGACTTAGGGAAGTGGAGTGAATCCTGTAATATATAAGCGTTTTTGTCTGTACTGTTTTTTTGTTCTTTTTCTCTGTCTGGTGGTGGTGTGTTTTCTGGCTTGTTTTTGTTCTTACTCTTTCACGTGCTTTGCTCTTGATATCAGGTTTGGGTGATAATTTTATGAATTATTATCCTGTAGAGCGTTAATAATTAATTTGTTTAATAAAGGAAATTTACTTTCGTTGAGATGTTGAAGGCAACGAGACAATACAAATCTTTAGGTTGAAAAGGACGTGCTTTATATTTGAGGAGATTAAATTTTCGCTGGATCTTTGGTTGTATGGCTTTCTTGGTGGTAGGGAGGTTTGGACTTAGAACAAGTGGTGGTTTATGACCACAAGTCGACGCCAAGATTTATTAATATGAGGGTATGTTCACAACAGGGTGGGGGGGGGTAGAACCACAACAAGAAGAGGCTGTTTGTATGTTTGGGTGCGGTGCATGTAATGGGGAGTGGGAAACGTTACAGGCCAACAGATAAGAAGGTGTGTGTTTTAGAAATGACGGGTTGTTGGTGGAATTAACGAATTAGGGTGGGTGGGTATGTGTGGTTGGAAGAGAATGGTGGGTTTGGTTGGAGGAGGAAGTAAGGTCTGGTTTGGGGGAGAAGGTTAAAGAAGTTGTTGGTCTAGGGCAAGGTTGACGAGAGCGTCGGCTTCGGAGTTTTGTTCGCGAGGAACATAAGTATAAGTGGTGGATAGAGAAAGACTGGTTTCTAAACCACGCACTTTAAGAAGTAACTCGCGCAGGTGGGGCTTAGTAACTTTGAACTTACCGTTGAGCTGATTAACTACAAGGTTGGAATCGAGATAAAAATTGACTTTGAGATGTTGGAAGGTGGGGTGGTCTTGAATCCAAGTGAGGGCATCAATAACGGCTTGGTATTCAGCGACGTTGTTGGTGGTGGATCCAATGACTCTGCCGGCTTGGTGGAGGGTTTGGTGGTCTTGGTTGGTGATAATAAAGCCGGTAGCTGCAGGACCTGGATTGCCGCGGGCACCACCATCGGTGTGAATGACCAGCTGCTGTATTTGGGGTTGAGAGTTTTGTGTCATAAAAAGTTGGTGTTGGTTCCAAATGAAATTACCAATATTCAAACACCAACCATCAAACAATAATCGGGCAAAAATAGCAACTTTTCAAATAGTGCTGATCAAAGAAAAACCCCACCAAAATGGTGGGGTTGGTCGGCAAACTAAAAATTTTGGCTATTGATCTTTGGGTTTGGGGGAGACAATGAGATAGCGGTGGGGGTCTTCACCTTCGGAGTGGGTGACAACTGAAGGGTCGTCAGTTAAAAAGGCGTGGACAATGCGACGTTCATAGCTGGTAAGACCAGTGAGGCTAACAGACACACCTTCAGTAACTGCCTTGGCGGCAGCGTTGCCTGCTAAAGCTTCGAGAGACTGCTGACGCTTTTGGCGATAATCGTTGATGTTTAGACGAATTGGTTTCCAGTCGTCGTGGGCGCGCTGATAGACAAGAGAGAGAATAAGTTGGATGGCGTTTAAAGTCTCGCCTTGATAACCAATGAGGACTCCAGAATGTTGGGGTTCAAGTTGAAGTTGAAGGGTAATTTGCTCCTCAGACTCAGAGATGTCTAGGTCGGGAGAGAAACCTAACAGCTCAGTAAAGAAGTCGGTAAATAATTGTTTGGTGGTGTCATCCATATATCCCTTGGAAAGAACCATTATTAAAAATTAATGACTAAATGAGATTATTTTTGGAGCAGACCAAATCGAACAAGATAGGGCTTGAGACCACCAAGACCTGATACAAAATATTGTTGAACTAGACTAAATAGGGTAGTGGCTACCCAATAGAGGGCGAGGCCAGAGGGAAATTTGAGAGCGAGGAAGAAGGTGAAGGCAGGCATGATAAAGACCATTTGGGACTGCATGGCTGTGGCCATTTCGGTCATGTCCTCGGCTTTTTGGTCGTCTTTTTTGGATTTGGTTTGAGCTGCCAACTGGTGTTCGGCGGTAGTGTCTGTGGCGGGGAGGAGCATAACGCCGAGGACGAGTTGTGTGATACCGGCAAGAACAGGAAGAACATAGAGGTGGTCTGGTTTTCCTAAGGCCAACCAGAAGAAGTCGAGGGAAACGCCGTCGATGGTGGGGTTGTTAAGGCTACTAATAAGGACGCGGTAGAGAATGATCAAAAGGACAAGCTGAACAATTTGGGGAATACAACCGGCGGCTGGATTGACACCGTGTTGTTGGTAGAGCTCGAGCTGTTTTTGGGAGAGGAGTTTTTTGTCGTGGCCATGTTTGGCTTTAATCTTGTCCAGTTCTGGTTTAAGACTGGCGAGCTTTTTTTGGGACTTAAGGGAGGGAAGGGTGAGAGGAACCAAGGCCCCACGAACAATGACGGTAAGAGCAATTATGGCCCAGCCCATATTGCCTTGGAAGAGGTGGGCGAGGAAAGTGAGTAGGTCAATAAAGATTTGGTTAATAAAGGACATAGATAAAAATTTTCTAATTGTGCGAATTGAGATCTAATTAATTCGAAATAACACCCGAGTTATTTTAGTTTTGTCCAGATTGGTGATGGAAGGGGTGACAAGTTAGAAGACGTTTAAACCCCAAGGACAACCCATGAATTGTACCATACTCCCTGACGGCGTTTTTGGTGAACTGACTGCAACTGGGGCGATAGCGACAGGATTGGGGAGGAATTCCGATGGCAGTATAGAAAGAGTGGCGCAGGGGTTCTAGATATTGGTATAGGCTAATGAAGGTGATTGTGAGTGTTTTCATTTGGTGTTAAGGTGAGGAGCAATCTCGACAAGTTCTTGATAAAGTTGTTGGTAGGTAAGACCACCAATAGTGGGGTGGGGGATAATAAGAAGGTCAATGGGGGTGTTTAGGGAAATGAGTTTTGAGGTGGCGTTGATGAGACGACGCTTGACTAAATTTCTAATCACAGCTTTGGGGCTAATTTTCTTGGAGACGATTACACCCAGGTGGAGGTGGGTAGAGTTAGAGTGATAAACAAGAGTGAGGTGGGGGGTGTGAAGTTTGGTCCCCAGAAAAGGTTTGTTTGGTTCTAGATGAGAGAGGTTAAGGTGGTGGGTTTTAGGAAGCATGGAGGGGATAGTAGTTAGTAGTTAGTAGTTAGTAGTTAGTAGTTAGTAGTTAGTAGTTAGTAGTTAGTAGTTAGTAGTTAGTATAGAGCAGCCGGGACGGGAGTGACACAACAAAGCTGTTGAAACGGCTCGATCGACAAACAGCAAATAAGGGGTTAGACAGTGAGTTTGTGGCGGCCACGGGCACGGCGCCTTTTAACAACTTTTTGGCCTGAGGAGGTGGACATGCGTACTAAAAAGCCGTGGGTTTTTTGATGGCGACCTTTTTTGGGTTGGTAAGTTCTTTTGATCATGGTGGAAAGATAAATGATTAATGAGGCATGAAGAATGGGGAATAACAGGAGGAAATTCTACCAGACTTGCCCGGTAAAAGAAAGACTTCGGATTAGTTGGGGGTTGACTGGATGTGGAAAACTTGGTTTTATGTGGAAAACTCAGGGGATAACTTAAACCGTAGATCTCGAGTGGATGTGAAATATTTGTTGATGACTGCCCGCAGCGGAGGATAATGAATAATCAAGAAGTGTGGTTGGGGGTGGTGGCTGATTTGGAGCTGTCGGTGTCGAGGGCTATTTATGATTCTTTTATAAAGAAAATGGAGTTGGTGAAAGTACTAAAGACGGGTGAAGGACACCAGGAGGTGGTGTTAACCTGCCCCTCAATTTTTGTACAACGAGAGGCAAAGCGGCGGTTTAGTGGGGAGATTAAAAGAGCTTTTGATCAAGTCACGGGAATAGATACAGAACTTAAATTTGAGGTGATGGACGCACCCCACGAGGAGGTGAAGACTGAATCGGGACCGTTGTTTGAGTTTAGTTTTAGTCAGGCAAACCAAACAGAGACAACGCTGAAAAGGGTGGGTTTAAAACCAGAATTGTCGTTGGCAACCTTTGCAGTATCGTCTTCAAACGAGATGGCATATGCTGCGGCTAAGGCGGTGTCTCAATCGCCAGGTACAGCATATAACCCGTTGTTTTTGTATGGAGGAGTTGGGGTGGGGAAGACACATTTAATGCAGGGGGTGGGGCAGGAAATACTGAGGGCAAATTTGGAGATGAAGACGATATATTGTACTGGAGAAGAGTTTACAAACGAGATTATTGGGGCAATTAGAAAAAAGAGCACTGCTAGCTTTAAAAATAAATATCGGAATGTAAGCCTGTTGTTGATCGATGATATTCAGTTTATTGCAGGTAAGGCAACGGTGCAGGAAGAGTTTTTTCATACGTTTAATGCAATTTTAAAGGAGGGGGGGCAAATAATTATGACCTCTGACAAACCCCCGAAAGAAATTGATGCCTTGGAGGAGAGGTTAAGAAGCCGGTTTGAGGGTGGTTTAACAATTGATATTGGGCAACCGAATTTTGAACTTAGAAGTGCGATTTTGATGATCAAGGCTAAACAGATGGGAATTAAGCTACCGTTGGCAGCGGCCCAAGTAGTAGCAGAGAGAGTGGAAGATACTAGAGCACTGATTGGGGCACTGATGAAGTTAAATGCTGCTAGTGCGGCTAGAAGTGCCAAGATCACTCCAGAGATGGCTAGGGAAGTATTGAAGCTAGAGAAAAAACAAGAGGAAAATAAAGGGGACCAGACAATTCGAGTTAAACCGTTGGATTTGATTAATCAGGTGGCTGATTATTTTGGAGTAGACATTAGTGAAGTAAGAGGAGCAAGAAGGGTTAAAAATTTGGTGTTTCCTAGACATGTGGCGATGTTTTTGTTAAACAAGGACTGTAATATGAGCTTAGTTGAGGTGGGTTCTTGGTTTGGAGGAAGAGACCATACTACAGTAATGCATGCTGTGAGCAAGGTAGAAAACCTGCTTCGAGAAGTTAAGGCTGTGGAAGTTGATGTTGAGAATGTTAGGAAGCAGCTTTATAGTTAAAACCTAGACATAATGTGGAAAAGTTGGGGAAAAGGTGGTGGATAAGTGGTTGGAAAGTGGTGAATATCGAGTGGATTAGATGAGGATAAGGGAGAAAAAATATAGTTATGCACATAATTAGCAGGGTTATCCACAAAGTTATCCACCAGTAGTTAACAGCTTTGCACACCCAATAAACCCGTATATTTACTCGAGTGGGTGGCGGTTATACACTTATCCCGATACACCTACTATTACAACTACTAATAATATATTAATAGGAGAGAAGAGAAAGGAATTTTATGGAAGTCGAAATATTACAAGAAAACTTAATAAAAGGAATTAGTAGTGTGTCTAGGTTTGTGGCAGTTAAACCAAGCTTACCTGTACTGGCAATGGTGTTACTTAAGGCTAAAGGGAAAAAGGTGAGCTTATTGGCCACTGACATGGATACAGGCATAGAAGTGGGAGTAGGGGCTAGAGTAATTAAAGAAGGCACACTGGCAGTACCGGCTAAATTAATGATGGACTATGTAAATTCACTGCCAGCGGGAAAATTAACCTTAACAGTGAATGAAAATGAACTCAAGATTGTGTCGGGAAGGAATAAAGCAAAGATAACTGGGATGGAAGCGAGCGAGTTTCCTGAGATGCCGGAACTGACAGGAAAGAAGAAAATTGTGTTTAACGGAGAGGAACTGTCGAGACTAGTAAGGCTGGTTTCCTTTGCCACGTTAACAGAAATGACGAGACCAGTATTGTCAGCAATGCTGTTTAAATTTGGAGGTAAAGGTGGTGTTGAAGTAGTAGCAACAGACGGGTACAGATTGAGTTTGTTGTCCAAAGTGGCGATAAACGGAGACGTGGGGGAGATGAATTTATTAGTGTCTTCCAGGGTGATAAGCGAAGTGGAAAGATTGGCAAAGGAGGGGGGTGGAGAAGAGATTGAGATGGTGATGGACCAAGAAGGGAAGAGTGTGAGTTTTGCTTTTGGAGAAGTGAAGCTAGTAGCTAAGGCGGTGGAAGGGGAATTCCCGGACTATAAGAAGATTTTGCCCAAAGAAGGTAGTGTAGTATTTAGAAGTAGTAGAGATGATCTGATGGAAGCAGTGAGACTGGCTGCTGTTTTTGCCAGAGAGAGCTCGAATATTGTGAAGTGGAAGGTGGACAAGTCAGGACTAGTGATGAGCTCAAACTCAAGTAGCATAGGGGAACAGGAAAGTGGAGTTGAAGGAGAGCTAATTAAGGGAGAGGAAGGAAAAATAGCGTTTAATAGCAAATTCTTGAGTGAACTATTGACCAACGTAAGTGAAGGGGTAATAGAGTTTTCTATGAATGATGCCCTACAGCCAGGGCTTTTTAAAACAGCTGATAAAGACTTCTTGCATGTGATAATGCCGGTAAGGGTACAAGGAGAAGAATAGCTGAAAAGCTTAAGAGTTAGTGGAAGGCCAGGTGGAATTCATAAGTTCTGGCGATAAAGACAGTTTTTTGTTAAGCGGTGTCAGTTTGAGTTGCTGATAAACAGCTTCGGTGACAAAAGGAACGAAGGGATGAAAGAGCTTGAGAAAAGTGAGTAAACCTATGGAGAGAGCTTGATCACTTAAGGACCCTTGTTTGTTGGCTTCGATACACTCATCACAGAACCAGTGCCAAAACTGGTTATAGCAGGTTTCTGCTGCCAACCCGACCTTAAAGGTATTGAGCTGGTGGGTGACATCCGCGATCACTTGGTTTAGGTGTTGGTAAAAATTCTGATCTTGAGACAACTGAGAGTTTATAGACGGTTGTTCTAATTTGAGGAGAATATAACGGGCGCTATTCCAGATTTTGTTGGTTAAGTTTCTCATGGCACGAATATCTTGTTCACCGACGTTTTTGTCGATGCCGGGAGTAGAGCGGATGACTAGAGCCATGCGGAGAGCATCGGCGCCGTATTTGTCGATGACTGTGAGAGGATTGATGACGTTGCCTTTGGACTTACTCATCTTTTGGCCTTTTTGATCGCGAATAAGACCATGAAGATAAATGTGTTTAAAAGGCACCTGGCCCGTTTTGTAGAGGCCCATCATGAGCATGCGCATGACCCAGAACATGAGAATATCGTAGGCAGTTTCCATGACAGTGGTGGGATAGAAGCGATTAAAATCATCGACCCCTGATGCCATGAGGGTGACAAAAGGCCATTGGGAGCTGCTAAACCAAGTGTCGAAAGTGTCGGTTTCTTGGATGTAGTCTTCTCCTGGTGAGGTAAGACTAACTACATATTCAACTTCTGGTGAGGCCTTTACCTTCTGAAGTCCTTTGACTATTTGGTTAATAGAAAAAGCTTTATCTTTGTAGCCTTCTTTTTGAGCTCTGTTGGTGTTTCCATAAAAGACTCTATAGCCCGATGAACTACTCAGAGGTTTAATAAGTTCGCCAATTTCACCGCTTATAGTAATATCTCCGTCAATAAAGTCTGCACGTATCTGGGGATATTTTTTATAGTTGTACCACACTGGAATTCTAATACCCCAGACAATTTGGCGACTGATGTTCCAATCGTGGAGGTTTTCGAGCCAGTGACGGAGGATTTTGGTGTAGCCGGCGCCATAGACCTTGAACTGTTTTTTGTCTAGAGCAGACAAAACTTTTTCAGTTAAGGGTTTAACCTTGATATAGAACTGGGGGAGAGGTAGGGGTTCAAGAGTGCGACCACAGCGGTAACAGGTGCCAATATTGTGGATGTATTTGTCGTCTATTTTGACAATGAGACCGGCTGTTTGAAGGTCGGCGACCACTTGTTTTCTGGCCTCGAGGACATTAAGGCCTTGATATTTGCCGGCGTGGGTATTTAACTTGCCGTTAAAGTCGATGACTTGAATTGGGCCTGGGATTTCGTCCAGGTGACGTTGCCAGATTGCAAAGTCGTTAGGGTCGTGAGCGGGAGTGATTTTGACAACACCGGTGCCAAATTCTGGGTCAACGTATTCGTCGGCAATGACTTTGATCTTGAACTTACCCATTAAGCCTTCGGCTTCAACTTCTTTCCCAATCCACTGGGTGTATCTTTTGTCGCCTGGGTTAACGGCCAGGGCAGTGTCTCCGAATTTGGTTTCGGGGCGAACAGTAGCCAGAGTAAATGGGCCATATTTCATGTAGTAGAGAGGATCATTTTTCTCGACATGAACAGCCTCGAGTTCGGAGAAACTGGTACCACATTTGGTACAGTAGTTAACTAAACGGAGGTCGCGGTAGACAAGATTGTCTTGGTGAAGTTTCTGAAAGGTTTCTAGGACAAGCTTTTGAATGTCCAAATCTAGAGTGTATTTAGTCTTTGACCAATCAGCACTGGCTCCTAGACGCTGCATTTGATTGATGGCAACCTTGGAGTTTTCTTCAACATAATTAACAATTTTGTCGTATAGAGTTTTACGGTCGAAATCGAAACGGCTTTTTCCTTCTTTGGCGAGTTTTTTCTCAAAAACAAATTGGGTTTCGATACCGGCATGATCGGTGCCTGGAAGCCAGAGGGTGGTATCACCTAGCATGCGATGATAGCGGATAAGAATATCTTCGACAGAAACAAACATGGTGTGTCCAATATGGAGAGGGTCATTGGCGTTGGGGGGAGGCATAATGATGGTAAAAGGTTTGGCTTGAGGGTTTGGGATAGGGGAGAATCCACCACTTTTTTCCCAGAGATGGTAGATTTGGTCTTCGTGGTTGGCGTGTGAGTATTGTTTGTCCATGTGAATAAATGAGGAATGATTAATGAAGGATGAAGAATTATGGGTGAGGTAATTTTAGCGGTTAATTAATACAAAAAAAGCAGCTCCTTCTGAAGGACGCTGCCGCGTGGTACCACCTTGATTTAGGAAAGAATGAGGAAGAAATAATGAGTAATGAACATCACTTCATATTTCTTGTTTCTTATTTCCTAGTCTCTATCCTGCTGTCACGGGCTTACCCGGAGAGGTCTAGTAGGTGCATAAGCACCGTTCTTCTCTCGTCTAACTCTTAGAGAGTGTTGGTCAAATGACATTTTTTGACCGAGACTTTTAATATGATTAGATTATAACTCACAATTTTGTAACTGACTACTTGAGTTGTGGTGGCCTTTGAGAATTTGGTATGATCTGTATTAATGACAGATGACTATACACCCAGACCACCTGAGACAGGATATCCCAACCAAAACATAAATAGTGAGGCTGGTTCACAACAAATGGTTGATGATAGGCCGCGAGTGGGGATGGAGGGCGAGAGGAGCCAGCAACAATTTGATGAGGAAGAGGTGGCTAGACAGAGAAAAATTCAAGAACTGTTGGATGCTAGAGCGGGGGCAGCGGTTGAAGAGGAGAGAGTGTTGGTGAGATGGAAATCACCAGCTAGGCCATACAAGGAGAGAAATCGGGAGTACTATACAACAATTGGTGCGATTGTGGTGTTGTTGTCGATAATTTTGATGTTCGCTAGGGAATTTTTGTTGGTGGCAGTGATTATCTCGTTTGCGTTTGTATCTTATGTGTTGGCGTCTGTGAGACCTGAGGAAACGGAGAACGAGATTACTACCAGAGGAATAAGGGCAGGGGGAAAGTTTTACCGATGGGGAGTGTTGGGAAGATTTTGGTTTAAGGACAAATTTGGGCAAAAGATGGTGTCGATTGAGACAGGGCTTAATTTTCCGGGAGAGATATTGTTAATGCTGGGGGAACTGAGCGAAAACAAAGTTAAAGACATATTGAGGGTTTATTTACTACACGAGACGCCAGAGCCGAAGTTTGTAGACAAAGCAGCCAAATGGTTGCAGGAGAAGGTGCCACTGGAGACCACGTAAGAAAACGCTTGGCGTTTTCAACGTGGCTGACGCTGAGATGCAGGTGGGTTTGGGAGTGATGATTTTCTCTGGTAAAATAAGGGTGTTGCACCCATAGTTTCGGCCCAAGGCCGATCAGCCTGGGGCTGATAATGGACCCGAAAAAATTTTCAGACTTGCTCGATAAGATCTTCGCATTCTGAAAATTAGCCGGGCGAGAAGGTGTAAACTTGATACTGCACTTAGATAAATAGTCTAAAGACAAAAAGATAGGCACCCATAGTTTAATGGATAGAACTCTGGTTTGCGGAACCAGTAATGCAAGTTCGATTCTTGCTGGGTGCACATACTTGTACGACGTATATCGTAGAGTGTATGGCGAGGAGGGGTCGCATAGTGGTCAATTGCACCGGTTTCGAAAACCGGAACCCTCACGGGTTTCGTGGGTTCGAATCCCACCCCCTCCGCACAATCATCTTAAAAGAGGAGTGTTGTTGAGATGAAGATTTATGTACTTGGTAGCAACAGCTTTGTAAGAGAGATGGTGAGTACTAAAAACCAGCTATGTGAATTGGGGCATGATGGTTGGATCCATCCGGACTATGAGGCGTATGTGAGGGGGGAAAAGACAGAAATTATTGATCGTGCCGCGAGCGGTGAACATGCGGCTGTGAAGCGGGAAAATGACTATTTGAGAGTGCACTACAAACACATATGTGAAAGCGAAGCAGCGTTGTTTGTGAATTTAGAGAAGAATGGAGTAACTAATTATATTGGGGGTAATGTGTTGATAGAGATGGGTCAGGCCTTTGTGAACAACAAAACCATCTTTTTGTTGAACGAAATACCAACTCAAGTGTCATATACGGCAGAAATTGAATGTATGGACCCTGTTTGTTTACATGGCAACCTCGACAATATTAAAGTATGGTTAGATAAACAAAAACACTCAACAAGTTAAATATTATGAGTGGACAGGCGCCCATAGTTTAATGGATAGAACTGCGGTTTCCGGAACCGTAAGTGTAGGTTCGATTCCTACTGGGCGCACTAAACAAAAATGAGCAATGAGGAAGAGATAATGGGGAACGATAGTAAGTTGCCACTTAAAAGAGAATTTTCGGCTGGTGGAGCGGTATATAAGAAGCTGGATGGTGGGGGAGTAGTGTGGTTGTTGGGAAAACATTCTGGTTACCACAAGTGGGTGTTACCCAAAGGAATGATTGAGGAAGGTGAAAAAGGCATTGAGACAGCAGTGAGAGAAACTAGAGAAGAAATGGGAGTGGAGGCAAGAGTGGTAGGTCAAAAACCGATCCATAAAGACCAATATTTTTTTGTGGCAGAATTAAAGACGGAAAAACAGAAAGACGGCGAAACAGCAAAACAGATCGAACCAGTTAGAAGAGTGAAGACATATCAAGAGGACCCGAATTTTGAGGCGGAGAATTCGCACAAAGTAAGAGTGTTTAAGACGGTGAGTTTTTACCTGATGGAGTATGTGGGGGGAGACCCCAAAGACCATGATTGGGAGATGGAAAAGGCGGGGTGGTTTTTGTTTGAGGAAGCAAGTGATAAACTAGCGTTCCTTGGAGAAAGAGAAGCTTTGGAAAAAGCACAAGTATTATTAAAGGGGTAGCTGATGAGAAAAACTAAAATAGTGGCCACTATTGGGCCAGTATGTGATAGTGAGGAAGCAATAACCGACTTGATCAAGGCGGGAGTGGATGTTTTTAGGTTTAACATGAAACATGGGAATGTGGAGTGGCACAGTCAAAGAATGAGTTTGGTGGAAAAGGTGTGTGACAAACTAGGAGTAAGGGTGGCAATGTTGTTGGACTTACAGGGCCCAGAAATTAGGATTGACCACATACCTGGGGGAACAAGATTGTTGAAACAAGGAGATAGGTTTAAGTTTGTTCCAGAGGGGGAAAACGATGTGGTGTTGGATAGGCCGCAAATATTTGAAGAAGTGAAGGTGGGACAGACGGTCTATGCAGACGATGGGTTTTTGGAGTTTAAGATTGTGAAAGTAGGTAAAGATTTTATGGAAGTGGAGGTGGTTGAGGGAGGAGAACTAAAAGAAAGGAAAACAACAAATTTTGTGGGGGCAAGATTAGGAGTAAAGGCTTTGGTGGAGAAAGACTTGGAACACTTAAGTTTGGTAGCCAGACATCATGTAGATTTTGTAGCGTTGTCGTTTGTGAGGAGAGCAGAAGACATGAAAGAACTAAGGGGGGTGGTGGCAAAATATAAGGTTGATTGTGGAGTGGTGGCAAAGATTGAGCACCCAGAGGCAGTGGAACATTTTAATGAGATTTTGGCTGAAAGCGACGCAATTATGGTGGCTCGGGGAGATTTGGGTATTGAGTATCCAATGGAAGAAGTGCCAGGGCTACAAAAGATGATGATTAGAAGGGCTAGAGAAGAAGGGAAACCAATTATTGTGGCCACACAGATGTTGGAATCAATGACGACCAATGTGCGACCAACAAGGGCGGAAGTAAGTGATGTAGCTAATGCGGTTTACGATGGTGCAGACGCAGTAATGTTGTCTGGGGAGACTGCTTCTGGTAAGTATCCTCTTAAAGCAGTAAAGACAATGGCCAAGATTGTGGGAAGGGTGGATAAGGACTGTGACCCTGGAGAGATTGGAGATGGGGTGGCAGGGATGGACCAAACAGCGATATTGTTGCGAGCGGCGACAGAGGTGGCCAGGTGGGACAAAGAAGTTAAAGCGTTGGTGGTGTTGACTGATAGTGGAAGAAAAGCCAGGTTGTTGTCGAGACTGAGACCGTGTTTGCCAATAGTGGCGTTGAGCAAGAAGGAGAAGACGGTAGACATGTTGAAATTGTCTTATGGGGTGATGCCTATGGAGTTTGAGTACACTAGGGGAGAGAGAATCAGTAAGATGAAGATTAGTGAGATGCTAAAACACAAAGGAATTTTATTAAGTGGCAAGTTTGTGTTGGTGTATGGGAATGTGGCTGGGGATAGTGGAAAGACGAGTGTGGTGAGGGTGATGGAGGTATAGCAAGAATTCAGTTAGAGAATAGAGCTAGAAATGCGGGGGTCATGGGACAAAGTTGGAACTTTTTTGATTCAACGAACTACACTTTAATTCTCACAAAATAAAATTCGCTTGCTTCATTGCCACTAGCTTCAATCTTATGTGTGCTATTGGCAGGAATAATAATTACATCTTCTGGTTCGTACTCCTTAACTTCCTCTTCCCAGAAAAAAGAACCTTTTCCCTTTAACACAATACAGAGTTCATCATAATCCTCGTGTTTATGATGTACCCCAGAATCTGCACAGTAAGGTAAGATACAAAATTACATATGGGAGACATCACCAAAAGACAACACTCTGCCACCTTTAAAGCTAAAGTGGCCATAGAAGCAATTAAGGAAGAAAAA
>Ga0210057_1000575_pt1 | contig 60401 bp, 71 predicted proteins | sample CryGeyCG2114_010_2_FD_183968 | JGI IMG/M metagenome (GOLD analysis project Ga0210057, IMG submission 183968) | Groundwater microbial communities from aquifer - Crystal Geyser CG10_big_fil_rev_8/21/14_0.10 (SPAdes) (version 2) | ecosystem: Environmental > Aquatic > Deep subsurface > Groundwater ...
CTACTGGTTGGAGATAAGTAACACCCCTTCGTTACTTGGTTGTAATAGTTTAATGGTTCTGGCTATTTCCGAAAATGTGATGTCAAACTCTAACTCGTGGTTGCAGAATAGGTCTTTTAGGGGGAGCCATCATCCCATCCTAATACCCCGACAGGACGATTTTCGGACATCTTCCCTCGATAAAGTTTTCTCAGAGATCAATCCTTGATAGAATGGAATAAGTATGCCAGAAGACTCATCAGAAAGGGGGCCAATTGGTAAAGCGACAACTCTTTTAAACAGAGAGCCTGTTGTGGCGAGATTGTATAGGGATGAAATAGAAAGTACTGCCCGCCAGCTTGAAAGCCCGGGAGCTTTATCTTTGGACCCGGAAGATCATTTAGTTGATATATTAGGCAATAGATCCCAATTAATTACAGGGGAACTGGCGCAGGAACTAGTAGGCAAAGGATACTCTTTTCTGTTTTCATTAAAGGAACTATCTCGGGGCCGCGTTTCAAGATGCCGTGATGCCGGAGAAGTAGTGTTAAAAGAAGGCGTTTATTCTGATAGAAACAGAGAAAGATATAGACTAGTGGTTGCTTTCAGACACGTCGCCCAACAACAGGATGCCTCATTTTTTGGTGAGCGTTTAGGGCCCAGGCACATCCCGCCTACTGAGGTGCTTGTTGTACCAGGAGATCAAGGCCCGACAAACTTAATTGCTCAACAAAAAGTTACAGGAAGACCGCTTAATGAAATTGAAGATTTAGCCGAATTAAATTCTCGCCAAAGAGAAGAACTATTACACTTACTCGAACAAATTCAAGAAACCTACGAATCAACAGGAAGATTTCCCGACATCCACGGAAGACCGTTAAAAGGAATTAGAGGACCTCGAAAAATGAATCTCCGCTACACCGATAACATAATAATTAGCGAAGAAAATGCTTGGCTTGTCGACACCGACGATATAGCTAGAAATCACAGTGAGGACACTTTTAGGGGGTGGTTAGCTTGTAAAGCACATTCTCATAGGCTTCGAAAGCTAAAAGGTAAATTGCAAAATTAATCTCGGCTCAGAAAAACTCCATGGAATTCGTCATTTCCCCAGTCTTTTCTGCCAAGACCTGTCGCTCAATTGTCCGAAAATCGTCCCATCCGGCGAATATCCCAACAAGGGTAGTGGGTGAGATGTTTACCGAACATATAGCCTTCATCACCCTTTTTTGCCTGATTTCAAATAAGCCATTGATTTATAAGAACCATTGTTTGTATAATATGAACATGGGTTCATACAGTTGTTGTTCACAATCAAGCAAGGAATCAAAACAAGTTGCTTCGTTATCGAGTCTATTAAAGTTGGTTTCTGAGGAGAGCCGATTGAAGCTCCTTTGTATCCTCCGTAATGAGGAGCATTGCGTTTGTGAACTCATGGAGCATGTTGAAATGTCCCAGAGCCTGATTTCCCATCACCTCAAAGATCTGAAAGACGCTGGTGTAGTGATGGATGAAAAACGGGGTCTACGAGTGTATTACTGGCTCACTGATAAAGGTAAACATATTACTAATTTACTTTTTAGCATTCCTCAAAAGGGGGTGGAACTATGAAAATTCAAGTTTTAGGTTCGGGTTGTCCTACTTGTAAAAAATTATATGAACTTACTCAACAGGCAGTGAAAGAATTAAATCTCAACGAGGAAGTTGAATATATTACCGATGTTTCAAAGATCGTTGAAATGGGTGTCATGTCTAGCCCAGTTCTTGCCGTTGATGGGAAGCCTGTCATGGTTGGCTTCTTACCTGATGTAGATAAAATTAAGAGTCTTCTTAAGGAGGCACAAAAATAACCTATGGATATTTTTAAGCCGATACAACTTTTTGCTGATCTGGCTACCTACGGGTGGCTTAATTTAGGTAGGGAATCTTATTTAGGCAGTGCTATTAACTTCTTTATTTATGATGTCCTAAAAATTGGACTACTTTTGGTGATTATTAACTACTTTATGGCGATTACCCGCTACTACTTCCCGATGGAAAAGGTGCGGGACATGCTCACGAAAAGGCGCTGGTTCGGCTTGGATTACCTTTTTGCAGCAGCGCTTGGAGTTATTACTCCTTTTTGTTCGTGTTCTTCTATTCCTCTGTTTATTGGGTTTGTTGGTGCTGGTATCCCTTTGGGTGTGACTTTTGCTTTTCTCATTAGTTCGCCTTTGGTTAACGAGTCCTCTTTATACCTTTTCCCCGCCATGTTTGGGATGAGGGTCACTCTTTTATATAACCTGGTTGGCATTGCAGTGGCTGTTATTGGAGGCTTATTGGTTTCTAAGTTGCGGGTAGAAAAATATGTTAAACCTGAACTTCTCAAGTTTAAGACCCGCTCTCAGGTGGAGGCAGAGAATGGCGGTTTATCGTTACCGTTTAAGAAGCTAATTGGTTATTTCTGGCAGGATGGAATGAGTATTACTAAGCAGGTTTTTCCTTATGTGGTTTTGGGCGTTGGTATAGGAGCGCTCATTCACGGCTTTGTGCCAGCACACCTGGTTGAGCAATACTTGTCTGCCAGGACTTGGTGGACGATACCTTTGGCGACTTTGCTGGGAGCGCCACTGTATGCCAACTCGGTCAGCGTTATTCCTGTAATGGAGGCTCTGGTCGGCAAGGGTGTGCCCCTTGGCACGGCGCTTGCTTTTATGACCGCTATTGTCACTGTTTCGATCCCAGAGGGGATGATTCTCAAGAAGGTCATGAAGTGGCAACTTTTAGGTTTGTTTTTTGGGATTACGATCATTGGCATTATGATCATGGGTTATATCTTTAATGCCATTTTGTAAATATAAATTATGATGAAAAGAAATGTTGTTATATTGCTTATTGCTGGAGTCGTCTTAACCGTTGGTTTTTTTGTAGTTAAAGGCTCAGGTAAGCCTTTGGATACTTCTTCCCAGAATAACCCAACCACCACACCGCATGTTTCTGTCGTTCCTGCCGACAAGATTGAGGTCGTGCATTTCCACGGCACGCAGCAATGTTATTCGTGCATTACTGTGGGTGAATATGCGCTGAAAATCATCAAGGAAAAGTTTCCAGAAGAGTATGCGTCGGGCAAGATTGTATTTAAGGAAATTAATGGTGAGTTAAAAGAGAACCAGGAAATTGTTGTGAAGTATCAAGCCAGAGGGTCTTCGCTCTTTGTAAATGCCATTCGGGGTGAGAAGGATGATATTACCGAAGATGTGACTGTCTGGAGATTGGTTAATAACGAGGCTCAGTTTGTTAATTACTTTGAAAATAAGCTGAGGTTGTTACTGGGTAAATAATATGAACAATCAAAACAATAACAAAAAAGTTTGGAACGGAATACCACGAGACAAGATTAAGTGGTATCCAAGTGTTGATGAGAGCAAATGCAGCCAATGTTTAACTTGTGTGTCGTTCTGCAAGCAGGGTGTCTATGAGATTGAGGATGGAAAACCTATTGTAAAAAATCCGCTGAACTGCGTGGTTGGCTGCATAGGATGTGATCGCATCTGCCCAAATGGTGCGATTTTCCACCCTCAAAAAGAGTATCTGGAAAAATTATCAGGAAAAACAAACCCTACTTCATCATGTTGTTCAGGTGGGGGTTGTTGTTCAAATAAATAGCTATGGATTTAATAAATCATTTAATCGACACTTACAACATTCCCGTTCTAACTGCCTTCTTGATTGGCGTTCTTACTTCCATTAGCCCTTGTCCTCTGGCTACCAACATTACCGCTATTGCTTACATCTCCAAAGATATAAAAACTCCCCGCCACATACTTCTTAATGGCTTGTTTTATACTCTTGGTCGGGGTATCAGCTACACTTTACTGGCGATCCTTATTTATTTTGGCTTATCGTCATTTCAAATCTCCCGCATTTTTCAAGGGTGGGGTGATAAAGTTTTGGGGATTGTATTGATTGTTATTGGCTTGATGATGTTTGGGGTGATTAAGATTAACCTTCCTGGGAAAAGCGAGAGGCTTGAGCAGTTAAAGGAAAAAATTGCCTCCAAGGGGTTCTTAGGAGCGCTTCTTCTGGGAGTGATTTTTGCCCTGGCATTCTGTCCCTACAGTGGTGTTTTGTTTTTTGGGGTTCTCATTCCTCTGGTTCTTAAGTCAACCGAATCGCTTTTGCTTCCGCCCCTTTTTGCTCTAGGGACAGGGTTGCCTGTAATCCTTTTTTCTTTTGTGATTGCTTTTAGCGTCAAGCACTTAAGCCAGGCTTTTTCTGTCGTCTCTAAGGTGGAGAAGGTGATGCGGTTTATAGTTGCTTCCACTTTTGTGCTGGTTGGTATTTATTACCTGCAGTATCTGGTTAAATTCATACTAGAAAGCATTTTATGAAACAAACATTTTTTACCATAACCCTCGCTTTTGTCATTATTGGTTTACTGTCAGTCATTGTGTTGGGTAGTAGGAATAAAAAAAGTGAGCCTGAAGCTGTCCAAAATACACAAGAAGTTAGTTCTACCAAAATACCAATCTTTTTTTATGGCAATACTTGCCCGCATTGTGAAGATGTTGAGGAATGGATGAAAGAGAACAGTATCGAAGAGAAGGTTGAGTTGGTCAAAAAAGAGGTTTATGACAACCATGCTAATTCCCTTGAACTTGCTAAGGTTGCCGAAGGATGTGGATTTCCTACTGATAGTATCGGCGTGCCGTTTCTCTATACTCCAGAAGGCAAGTGCCTGATTGGCACTCCAGATATTGTGAGTTACTTAGGTGATAAAGCTGCGTTGTCTAAGAATACTGAAGCAACCAGCTCAGAAAAGGAGGGTGAATTATGAAATATCTCTTAAGCTTGTTTATCACTCTCTTGGTATTCCTGGCAACGACAACTCAGGCTCATGCGGTCTGTCCAATCTGCACAGTCGCAGTAGGAGCGGGACTTGGCATCTCTCGCTGGATTGGTATCGACGACAGCGTAACGGGCATCTGGGTTGGCGGACTGATTCTTTCTAGTGGCTTATGGCTAGCTGATTGGATCGGCAAGAGAGGTTGGAAAGTGCCATATAAAGAGGCTGTTTCAGTTGGTTTGTTCTTTCTCTTTGTCATCCCGCCCTTGTATTGGGGCAAGATGATGGGACTTTCTGGTAATACCCTGTGGGGGTTAGATAAAGTGTTATTGGGAACAATTATCGGTTTAATCGTTTTTCTTTTTGGCGTTTGGCTTGATAAATGGCTACGGAAAACCAATGACGATAAAGTCTATGTTTATTATCAAAAGGTAATTATCCCTGTATTTTTGTTATCAATCATGAGTTTTGCCTTTTATCTTATTACCAGTTAAAAAGGAGGTGAAAATATGAAGAAAACTAAAACTACTCAGCCTGACATTAATGAGTTTATGGACAAGGTCAAAAAGATGGAGAAGGGTGAAAAGCTCGATCTTTCTTCGGATGAAGATCTCTCCATCGGCATTATGAACCTGATCTCAATGGAGGAGCATTTCTTTTTCACCTATAACAAGACCAAAGACGGTAAATATCTTGACCTTCTCAATGAGATTCGGGAAATGCGTAAGAGCGCCCTGAAGCGGATCATTAAAGACTATGAAGGTGAGGTGTGGTGTATCAGCAAGCACTTGCTGGCTACCTCAATGCGGTTTATGGAGGTTGGCACAAAGGCTCTCACAAAAGGTGATAAGAGTGATGCCGAGGATATGTTTCAGAAGTCCTACCAGCTTTATAGCTTGTTCTGGGGGCTTAATCTTGGCTTGGTGCAAACAAAGGACATTAAACACACTGGGTCAGCTAAAATTGAGTTTGTCAGCGAAGATCCTGAGCCCGTCGTCAAAGGGTCAGCGAGCATCTTTGAGAAGCTGGGGCAATTGGTGCAAAAAGCGATCGACTGCTGCAAGGAGTAGCTTATTGCTCTGAGAAAGCCAGGAATCTGTTCACTTCTTTGTTGGTAAATTCTGGATATTCCAGGTAGTTTACCCAGTCTGTCCTTCGGAAAACATACCATCGTTCGAGCCCACGATTTTTAGCTTTAATTTCGGATTGCCGCCAACCAGCCAGAGTCTGTATAATTAAGACATGAAACCAAAAATAAGCTTAATAACACTTGGTGTTTCTAATTTCAAAAAATCGTTGGAATTTTATCGAGATGGTCTTGGTTTTAAAACTCGCAATTATAAAGAAGGCGACGGGGTTGTTTTCTTTGAAATGGAGGGATCATGGCTTTCTTTATATCCAAAAAACAAATTAGCTGACGATGCCACCGTCTCACCAAAAGGAAGTGGTTTTACTGGCATTACTCTTGCTCACAATGTCTCTTCTAAAGAAAAAGTCGACAAAGTGTTTGAATTGGCAATTTCTGTTGGGGCTAAATCAGTTAAAAAACCACAAAAGGTCTTTTGGGGTGGATATTCTGGTTATTTTGCCGACCCGGACGGATACTTGTGGGAGGTGGCATATAACCCATTCACTAATCTAGCCTAAAAAAGAATATTTGTCTTAATCCACTCATCCAAATTCATGTTTTGATTGTAGGGAATAAAATTTTCATCCGGGGTGGGCTTTTCAAACATTTTCAATGCTCTATTTAAAGTTGCTCTCTCAAGTTGGCCTCTTTCTTTGCTAGTTTTGTTTCTTTCCCACCTAGCCTCAATTTCATCAACTGAGACATCAAGATATATTAACTTGTGATTCGAGCCCAAACTTTCGGCTATTTCCCCTGCCGTTTTCCTCTCACTTCTTTTTAGGTTGCCCAAATCGAGGACTACGGTTTTGCCTTCCAACAACAGCCTTTTAAGATTCCCATATCCTTCGGAATATACTAGATTCCAATCCTCTTGAGTCATTTTTTCAACCTCGTAACCCTTCTGATCTATTATGTCATCCATAGACACACTACTAAAACCGAACCGTTTCACCAACTCCTTAGTCAAAGTTGTTTTACCCGAATATGGAAGTCCCGCAAATATGTATAGCATTAAGAAAATTATATCAGAGTTCGAAAATGTCCCATCCAGCGAGCTAATTACCTTTAAGTGATATACTGAAAAGGATAAAATGAAACTGGAAACAAAGAGGTTGATACTTAGAGCGTGGAGTGAAAAAGACGTCGACGACTTGATTGAAGGTTTGAATGATTTAAGAGTTTCAAAATGGCTTTTAAGAGTTCCAAATCCTTACACAAAGAAGGATGCGGAGAGATGGATAAAGTATTGCCACGAGAATGATAAAAAAGGCAAAAAGAGAGATTCTTATTATTTTGCTATTGAACTTAAGTCTGAAAAGAAAGTTATTGGTGGAGTAGATCTTGAAAGAATCAATAAATTTCGAGGAACAGCAGGAGGGGGAATTTGGATAAGTGCAAAATATCATGGTCACGGATATGGAGCCGAGGCTTTTGGTGAAAGGATAAAATTTGCATTTGATAAATTAAAACTAAGAAGAATAGAAAACGGCTATTTTAAGGGCAATCCCTCTTCTCTAAAAATGCAGGAAAAGTTTGGCTATAAACTTGAGGGAATGAAAAGAAGGGCACTTAAGTGTGTGGCAGACGGGAAAATAAAAGACGAATATATAACGGGACTTTTAAAAGAGGAGTGGAAAAAATAGTTCGAAAAAATGTCCCATGGCTAAAACTTTTAATACTGAAGGAAACATTTACCCGAATAGTGAAAGCTCTATCCTTTTGAAACAACTCGAGACTGCGCTTTTTGAATCTTTTGGCACGGATACGATTTGTGATAATCAGGCTCATGGCTGGAATCCGAAAGATCCAGCAAATAATCAATGCGCTGTGGCGGCACTAGTGGTGAATAGACTATTGCCTCAGTTCGACCAAATTGTTAATGATAACCGCCTCGGGATAGATCACTATTGGGGGAAAAACTCCATAACAGGAGAGGAAATTGACTTCACTAGATGCCAGCATCAACTTAAAGGTATCGTTCCACAAATCCGTAGAACCCGAAGAGCCCGTGAACTTCTCGAGGGAGAGAAATCAATAAAAGCAAGAACGACAGAAAGATTTGAAATTTTACTTAGACGCACCCAAAATCACCTGAAAAGTCTAGAACGTAATATCTCAAAGCATTAGTTGACTAAGTAAGTTCAAAAATCGTTCCATCCGGCAAACCTCAGCTTGTTGTATCTAAGCTGTTATAATGTTGCTATGAAATTACACAGTGCAGTTTTTTATACAAACAGCATAGATGAGGTTGAGAATTATTACAATAAAACTCTTGGTATTGAAATAGAGTATCGTTCTGATGACAAGTTTATATCTTTTATATTTCCAAATGGGGCGAGACTTGGTATAAAAAAAGCCGCAGAGGAACGAGAAATACCTGGGAATCAAACCGTCTTTCTAGAAGTTGAAAATGTAAATGATTGGTATGAGAAAGCACAGAAACTTAACTTGAATATTCTCAAACCGTTAACAGAAGAGTCGTGGGCTACGGAATTTAGTATTCTTGACCCAGATAAAAACAAAGTTCAGATTATCCAACCAAAGATGTAGTGAACGAGAGCAGAAACTATACGTGAAAAGTTCGAAAATCGTCCGTGAAAAAGCGTGATTTTAGCCAGTAGTAGGAAATTCTGGTTGGTATTTTAAACCGCTTGTACGCTCTTCTCCAAAGTAAGCGTTTATTTCAGAAGAGTCTGAAGGGAGCAGAATAAGTAGATCGTGATCGTTCCTTGTAATAAACCCTTGTTCTTCAATCTCATCAGCGAAAATTTTTATAACAGTATCACTCCTTCGCGGTGAATATGATGCTCCGAAAATTCCACTAAGTGCAACCGGTACGCCGGAAATGTCAATCTCTCTCGCCAACGGATCTCTAAAAGTAACTTCATGCAATAGCACTGAGCTGACTTTAGGCAACTTTTCGGCCGCAACATTAGCTGCCGTCTTTACACCTCGCGAATTACCTGTTCCTGAACATTTTCGCGAATGAAACCCGCCTATTAAAACAAAGCCCATTCCATGTTGGGCATATGCTTCTATGATCCTGTTGGCAATAAAGTCTTCTCTTTCCTGACAAATCGCGCCCTTTTCTGGCCCCATATCTATGGCCACAGTCGGAATTTCGTTTTGGTTGCAAATGTTAACTAAAGGCTTAAGCATTTCCAAATACTGGCGTTCGTATTTGCTTAGTTTATCAAGATCTAATGATTTCAGTTCTATACCAACGAATCCTGGTTTTTTTCCCTGAAGAACTAAGTCTTGAATCAGGACACATAAAACAGACATTTGTCGTAAGTGGCCATGCCTTTCTCCAAAGAAAACTACATTTGGATCGGAATTTAAAACCTCAGAAGTAAACTTGCCGGCAATATCGTCTGACAACTTATCGGCAGATAATATATTGTCCGCTTCTTGAGTTTCTACACTTTCCATTTGAATAATTCTATTTTAACTATAATAGAAATAATTGCAAAAGTTTTAGGAAGGTTAGCCTGTTGCCACATCAAAAATAGTTGAAACGGTTCGAAAATCGTCCCATCCGGCAAACACTTATCTGTAGAAAAGATCAAAACCAAGCTACCATATTGTAATCTTTTGTTTTATAATTAGTTATGAAAATATACATCGCCAATAAGAAATCTGATTTTACAAAGGAACAGATTGATAAACTAAATACCGTTGGCTCGGTAGTATTTATCGAAAAAAAGCCCTTCAATATCGATTTAATATCAAAAGACGATGAAAACAAAATTCTGATGGTCGACCCCGATTATGTTGATTGGAATTTCACCAATCAAACGGTTGACAAGATTCATAATTTAAAAGCAATTTTTGTCCCTTCTACCAGTTTTTCTTGGTTTGATAGTAACTACCTAAGAAAAAAAGGAGTCTCTCTTTTTAACGTTTCTAAATACTCTACCGAATCCGTTGCGGAATATGCCATTTGTCTTATGCTTAATGTTGTTAAAAAATTGCCGTTAGTAATAAAAAATGATTGGAAAATCGATTATGACAAACATCTAAACTGGGAGGTTAAAGGAAAAACTATGGGGATAGTTGGGCTTGGCAACATAGGAAAAAGAATCGCCGAACTCGGAAAAAGCATCGGGATGAATGTTGTTTACTGGTCAAAAAACAGCCGAGATGACCGATTCCAATACTTGGACCTAGATGAACTTATGAAACAAGCCGACTTTATTTTCCCTGCATTGGCAAAAAATAAAGAAACAAGGCAACTAATAAGTAAAGAGAGAATCGATCTTATGAAACCAGATTCATTTATAGTTAGCATTACCAGCGACGAAATTTTTGATTTCGAGTACTCGCAAGAAAAAGTAAGAGAAGGCAAGCTGGCAGGAGTAGCTCTTGAACTAGATGATAAAAGCATAAACGATTTCAAGGGTAATATTTGGATAACTCCACCTATTGCTTGGTATACCAAAGAGGCAGTAATGGAAGACTTTAGAATCTGGGTAGAAAACGTTTTGTCTTACGCTGCCGGAAAAAATCAAAACTTAGTCAATTAGAAATTGGTTAGGGTTCGAAAATCGTCCCATCCGGCGAGCAAATTTCATTAGCCAGCTATAAACAAAATCGTGACCTGATCCAATGCAAGGAAATACTTATTCTCTAGATACTCCTCTGCCCCTAATAACGATTAAGCCAAATTTATATTTCTAACCTATTTCATAACATTATTTGACCCTATATATATAATTATGTTACTCTCGCTCCATGCTTAAGGAAACAGACCCTGCCTCCAATAAAAAAGCTAGTAGTGTTATTGAAACCGAGATTCTTTGGCCCTCACCAACCATTTATGTCAGCAGAGTGACTGAAGAAGGACACCCTTCCAGAAAGCTTCTCTCAACTAACTAGCGCTGTATCTGAATTAGCAGTTAATGTTATTCCTGCAACGATAATGGGGCACCGTGTCCAATATATTCGGGATGTGTTTCAGGTTTTTGAAGATTTAATTTTTGCACCAAATGAAGATGCAGCGATTGTGGCTAAAGAATTATTACAAGCAAGGCCACCAATTCACATTTCAGAATTTGGTATTGGCGGCCTTGTTTTAAGATCAGAAAAATTAATACTTGTCCCCGACGATCTTCGAGAAGAAGTAGAAACTATTTCTAAATTACAAGAACGGGGATTTTGTATTGATTTTCTACCAGTTCCCCCGCTTACTCAAGACTCAGGAATATTAGTCAGGAGAATGAATTTTAGCAAACATCTGGATATGGAGATAAACATTGTTTATAGTCAAGGACGTTTGGTAGTCGTGGCAAACGAAGACTATTACAAAGAGCGCAAGGACAGAGTCGATAAGATTCTACATAACTACCAGGGACAATTAGTTATCATCAGTGATCCCCGCGAACAGACATTGCTTAGAGCTGTTAATTTCGTTGAGTTGCCGGATGGGAGAGTGATTATTCCAGAAAATTGCAATCAGGCCATTTCTGCCTTAAAAAATGTTTTAGGAAAACCCAATGTTCTTGGAGAAAACGTTGATTTTTCCAAATCAAAATCTAGAGCAAACTCATACGTAAACGGAGGACCTATAACATATTATCTTCATGGCGGTCTACGCTGTTTAACCAATTCCGTTTATTAAAAAGTTAAACTAACCAGGTTCAAAAACCGTCATCCAGCAAGACTCGATTATCAAAAAGGCTAATAATAAGGAAGAATGTGTCCTCGGTATTGGCTAGACCTTCTTTAATAAAATTCTAATCGAGAAATTTGAAAGTTGAAAGCACCTGCTTGAAAAACTCTAAACCTGCTTTTTCTCCAGTCTCTGGATTCCAACCAGAAGGAAAACTAATTTCATACATGTTATTTCCTTTAGGGATTAAAACAGAACTACCCGTACTTCCTCCTGAATTTCCGTCCATAATTATCAGTGTTTTTACCTCATCTACAATCACTTCTTCATAATAAGGGTCAATCAAAAAATCGGGATGTTCTTTCTCATACCAGACCCTTCTTGATCCTCCATCATAATCGTCAAAGACAACAATAGAAAAACCGGTTAAACATATCCTTCCTAATTTTTCATCATCAAGGCAACTATTGAAGTATGCATTTCTACCAAGATTGCTTCCACCAAGTATAAAACTTTCAGGATACTGAACGGAATAATTTGCCTCAGAGTCAGTATATGTCTGCCATGAAGACATTGGTTCATAGTCAATTACCTCGATCTCCTCTTGTTTTTGAGTCGGCTCCGTCGAAAGAGAAGGAGTTGCTAAAGTTGGCGCTGCCCCTGGAAAAGCAGTGGCTTTTGGCAATGTCTGCTGTTTGTCCTGAAGCTCTATTGTTAATTGATGGTTTCGATATGTCAAAATCCCAACCGAAACCAGAAGAAGAAAGAGGAGAATCCCTGAAAAGACATGCAGGATAGGCTTTTTGTTTATTTTTAAAGAAGGAGTTTTTGGCTCAATTTGGGGCAATGATTGGTTTATTTCTTCCATTGACTCAATCTTTGCAAATACATGCACTTATGTCAATAGTTCTAAAATCTGCTAAGGCTTTTTGATTATAATCTTATATTAAATAATATTTTCATGTTTGCTTACCACTCATATTTTCTTTTTACTATAGTAATACTATTTATCATATAGTGTTTATTGTGAATCAGCCTATAGCCAACGCATAAGTACACATAGAAATAGAATAGTAAAAGACATCTAGGAAGAGTTTAACAGATGCAGATTGTGACTTGACAAATTAAAAATAGTTTGTGTAGATTAATTACAGGACAGAGTTAAAAAATAATATGACTCTGTTATAGGAGAGGGGGTGAAAAAAAATAACTAACAAAAATAAACTAATAGCAAGTTTGCTCGTGATGATTACAGTTGGGATTGGCGCGGGCGTAGGAACAGCCGCTTTTTTATCAGCTAGGAGAACGACTAGTGTTAACAGGTTCCAACAAGGAACACTAGATTTAGACGTTGCTTCTAACGGAGAAGCAGTTGAACCATTTGTCATCGAGAACATTGGAGAAACCGGTGACATTGCCGGAGAAAAAGAATGGACGGTGACCAACACGGGTACCCTTCCCGGCCGACTACTAGTCAGGATCAAAAACCTAGAAAACAACGAGAATGGTTGTAATGACCAGGAGGCGGAAATTGAGCCAGGTTGTGCGCTTGATACAATCGGCGAACTAGGCGGGGTCATCAACCTTAAATTATCACTAGATGGCAGTAATCAAGTAGCTTTGAATGGAACAGACGTGGTCTCTTCATTCTTAGCAGATGCTGACCAAGGGACTATTGGGGCTGCATGGAAGGCTTTGCCAACCATTACTCTCCAACCCAATGACACTGTCACAGTCAGCGCCCATTGGGCAACTGGCGAAGCTGATTATGGCAATGAAATTCAGAGTGATGATCTGACATTCGATATGGATTTCAGACTCATTCAGCAAATTACCGGTGATATTGAGAATTAATATTAGATAATTTTATCTAATAATCTGAGTGCGGGGAGCTGTTGCTCTCCGCCCTTGGGTTTTAAACTATATGCAAAAAATAATTAAAATAATTTCTACCCTTCTTTCTGTTTTTACCTGGATAGCAGTTCCAATGCTTGTGATACTAGCAATTTATTCTGCCGGAGCTAATATTTCTTTGTTTAATGGTTATCACTCTTACCTGGTGCAATCTGGGTCAATGGAACCTACTATTCTTATCGGCGATGTAGTGATTACCCATAAACAAACTGCTTATCATAACAACGATGTAATAACCTTTAACAGTCGGGAGGTGGATAGAATCGTCACCCATAGAATCATTGAAATTAAAGAAGGGCAGACTAGACAATTTATTACCAAGGGGGATGCCAATACGGAAGAAGATGAAGAACAAATTACCGCCAATGATATTATTGGAAAAATTATTTTTGTGATTCCCAAACTTGGTTTTCTGATTAATTTCAGCCAATCAACAATGGGCTTAATTATTTTGATTCTTATTCCTGCCGCTGGTCTTATTTTTGATGAAACCATCAAAATAACTACTAGGCGAAAAGATGCTCAATAAAACTTCGAGGCTAACATTAGAAATGATGTTAGTGCTTGGATTACTTTTACTTAAAGTTGGAAGAACCTCAGCAGACTTAACCGCCCAGAGAACGGTTGAAAATAACCATTTGCGAGCAACTACCCTGGCTTTAGCCGAACAGCATACTGCTAGTTTTACCTCGTTAACATCCCTATTTAATACTACCGGCTACTTGCCTGGAGGCTTTGATATTAAGGCGATTAAACTTACTAAAACAGGAGAACTTAATTTTAAATACCAACTTAAAATAGAAGGCTCGGGCGAAGCAACACCACTTTGTCAAAATTTAATAATAAAAGTGCTAAAAAACTGGACTGAAATTTACAACGGGTCATTACTCAATTTTTCGACTGAGGCGACTATCCCCGACATTGGTAATGATGATTGGATTTTCATCTTAAGCTTTCCTGGAAACGATGGGGATTCAAAAAACTCCAACTGTGTTTTTAACCTAGTGGCTAGAACCTGGCGGAATGATCCCAATGAAGCCCTTGCTGGTTTTTGGTCCAAAAAACAGTTAACTAACTTAGTAACTACTGGAACGTGGTAACATGAATAAAATGACTGTGGGTAAATTCATAAACTCAAAACGATATTATTCTACTATCTTAATTTATCTTATTTTTACTATGATCGTGGGTGCGATCGGCTACGGCAGACTGCCTGGAGGCAAACAGATCTTTACTAATAAGAAAGTGTCAATGCAACCACTAATTTCTAACAGTAGCATGACTGTGGTTAAACCCTTTGATTATTATAATGTCGGAGATGTTATCAGTTACTACCAACAAGTTAACGACCAAGAAATAATAGTAACCCATCGAATCGCGCAAATTGCTGGTAATGTTTATGTGACCAAGGGCGATTATAACGAAGCGAATGATAGTGAGGTAGTTAGACCAAGATTGGTAATCGGCAAGGTAGTTTTAATTATTCCGTGGTTCGGTTTATTTTTCTCAATAGTTAAACACCCACTGGGTACTGTTTTGTTTATTCTTTTACCAGCAGTGGTAATAACTTTACTAGAAATTTATCGTATTAATGGTTTATTGTCTAACCGAGAGGACATATAATAAAATAGGGTTGGCTTGACGAATATCTAATAGAAAGGCTATGGGGCGTCATAGAAGTTCGAAAATCCCATCCAGCGAGCCAGTTAGCACTTAATATAAGGTATTAATTATAGGAAGGAAGTGAATAACTAATGGCAACAATTTCAACATTTAAATGTAGCAGGTGTAAAAAAGGATTTTCTCTACAGTCAGGGTTATTAGAAAAAGAATTAATAGAAATTTCAGAAGGCAGCGATTTACCAGGTAGTGGCAAACTTCCTTCTGGTTTCAAAAAACCACATGCTAAAATATAATCGTGGAAATTAAGAGAAAAACTTCCAGCAAATTATTTAGCCTTGCCAAAACTCCATTGGGCGATTTGATTGTCGGCTTAGCGTTTGAAAAATTCAGCAATCTGCTACCAGTAAAAAGAATAATAGAAACGGACAAAGTTATTGCATTTTGGCACCCTAAACCATTTTGGGAAAAACACATTCTTATTATTCCTAAAAAACCAATTAAAAAACTAACCTCTCTTAAAAAAGAAGATTATATTTACATCAGCGAGGTGCTTGAAGTTGCCAAACAGCTGGTAAATGATCTTGGCTGGGAAAAGAGCGGGTATACGCTTTTGGCAAATGGAGGAAACAGACAAGAAGTAAACCAGCTCCACTTTCACCTTAATAGCGGAAAACAGATAAGAGGCTAGCTCGCTTTAAGCGCCTCTCCCAACTTTTCTTAAAAGTAATATTGTGTATAAAATGGAATATGATTGGATGCGTGCGAGGCAACACCGATTGTCAACTCTAGAATAAATAACTTTAGCAATAAAATTATCTGTAAGATCTAACCTGTACTTGCGGGGTAAATTATTTAATCTCCGTTACGTCTTTAAAACCATATATTGCCTCGTAGCTGGTATATAAAGTTTTGTCGGGAACAGGTTCTAAGTCCTCCCCAAAATATTTATCAAAAACTATTCTAAAGGTGTTCACCGGCGTAATTGTCTGGTAAAAATCTTGATAATCTTTATTGGGAAAATAAACGGCATATAAAATACTGCTTCTTTCCTTTAGCCCTTCCTTCGAATAGTCTTCCGACCAACTTTCTGGATTACCAAAAATCGAGGCCGGGCCGTGATCAGACTGCAGCACAATGATTGGCGCATCTTTCGAGTTTTTAATCATCTTTTCCAGAACCGAAAGCATCTGGTTTGAAATAAACTCAAGCTGGGCTAAATATTTAGGTCTTTGTTCAACTCCCTTGTCGGCCATTTCCAGTTCAGCTGTTAAAACCGGACTGCCATCGGCATTAAAAACATAAGGCGGATGAGGAGCCATTATGTGAGCGGTAACAAATTTTTTTCCCTCCTCAAAAGGAATGGTGGGAAGTTTTTGCAAGGTCGATAGTGTTCTTTCTCGAAGCACATCACCCCAAACCTCTTTGATTAAGGGGGAAAACAGAGTGGTTTGCAGAAAGGTTATCTCCGACTCATCCAGAGATAAATTTTTTCCAAGAATTTTAAAATAACCATCCTTTTTATAATTAATGTCCGCCTGGTAGTTCTCATCTGTCCCCTCCCAACTTGAAGCAAAGTTGATTGTCGTATAGCCGTAACCTTTCAGTTTTCTGGCTACCTCGTTTTCCTCCACCAACTTTCTGGCGGCAATCCCGCTGGCTGGATTCTCGCCGTATTTTTCCGGCAGATCATCTAGATATCTCATGTTTAGTGTTGACGGTAAAGAAAGATAGGTATGGATATAGTTACTCCGCGCTTTGCTTGCCACATAGAAACCCATCGTTTGTAAACTATCTATAAAACGGGAATTATCATAGTCATAAATTTCTTGCAAAACATCTCCCCTGGCGTAACCATCAAGAATAATATAGTAGATGTCCGGACTGTCCTTGCCGCTTTCCACCGGTTGAGCTTGGCTCTCCTTTTTTACTCCTTCGTTTTTAGCTTTTCGGCTTTCACCACCAACAATAGCTATAGAAAGATATCCAACCAGAACAATCAAAGAAATAGCCAAAAATGAAACCACTTTAAAAAAAGATTTTTTTGATCTTAGAATCTTAAAAACCAAAAAGGTAACTAGTCCAAAGATAATCGGCAAAAGGACTTTATCAGGCCCCAAAACCATTCCACTGGGGAGAAGAATAAAAAGCTTGCTGTTTAAAGCCCGGCTTAAATGACCATAAGAAAAAAAGACAAAAACAAATAAAGAAATAATAACCGAAGCTTTAGCTCTATTTTTTACAAGAAAAAACAAAACCAGTGTTGACAAGATGGCAACAACAATCGAATAGAACAAAGGCCTGCCGATAAATTTCAAAGAAAGCTCCTGAGAATTATTTAGAAAAAAAGACAGAATTGGGAAAATCGCCAGTAAAACCGGAGGTAGTAAAAAAACTAATGATCCTTTTGCAATCATTTTCTTTTTTTTGATCATTTCTTCTTCATTAAATATATAATTCTTTTTGATTCTTTTATCGACTTTTTTCCCACAATTTTATAGTATTTCGAAAACTCCTCTTCAAAATCTTTCTTTGAATAATTCTTAAAAATATCATCCCTGTTTTGCAAAAGAACTTCTACTTTAGAATCAGTCTTGGGAACAAACTCGACAATCAACCACGTGCCAAGACTGGAAAAATATCCGGCAATGTGACCGAAAGGCAGATTATTGGAAATGGCCAGATGATGAATAAGAGCAAGAGCAATCAGGCAGTCCACCCTTGTCCTAAGACTGAACGACCTTCTTTCTTCGTTTGCCCAGCCCAAAGAGGGACTGGGGCTGGTAAGATCAATTATCATTGGCAAAAGCAGGCTGTTTTTTTCTTTCCTACCCTCAAGATACCCTCTTTCCACCGCCAGTGGGTCAATATCGCAGGCAATAGTGTAAGCACCAAGCTTGGTAGCAATTCGGGAAAACCTGCCCATGTTTGCCCCCAGGTCAACTACCAACTTTGGATTAATTTTTTTTAAAAAACTTTTAAGGATAAGCTGTTTTTTCCCAAAAGCCTTGGTCGAATAGTTGGTAAAAGTGTAGTATCTTCCCCACTCGGTTTGGCTTCTACCAATTTTTAAATTTTTTACTGACGACTCAAGGCTGGTAATAAAAGAAATCATTTGAAACCTGGTCATATTGAATCTTCCTTTTCCAACCTTTTTGCTGGCCATTCTTTTTTGATTGGAAGCATGAAGATGAATGTGGGCCAGCAAAGAAAAATTTAGTTTGCTTTTTGCCGGCAAAATCTTGCTAGCCAGATCTAGAGGAATTCCGTCAATAAAATCAGCCAGTAATATATTTAATCTTAAGTCATTTTCCGCCATCAGTGCCAAGGGGGCCAAAAAATGCTGACAAAACTGTCGATAAGCTATCCAAGGACTGCCCTCCCTATATCTTTCAAAAGACAAAGTGTCGATAAATACCGGACGGCAACCGATGAATTGAACATTAAAACCAGTAGCGTCTTTTAAACTCATTCCGCGCTCAATGGAAAGTCTTTGGATTTTCAGGGTTAATAAGGCCGCATCCTTGAGCTGGGAAAAGGACCACTCGTAAGGATAAGAAACAAAAGGAATAAGTTCGGGCTTGATTACTTTATAACAATCTTTTGTTAAACCCAGTTTTTCCGAAACCTCCCTGTGAGAAACAAGCAGTTTTCCCTCCACCAGCTCCTGATATAAACCGGAAGACATCAGTAAATCAAAATTATCCTTACTGGAGAGGTTGACCTGGCGATACAATCTGCCACTAATAAAATAGACAAATCCGTCCGGATCACGAAAAGACGAGGTTTCTAGGTTAGTTGTCCTCTTTTTCATCTGACTTTTTCTGGCCTTTTTTTGAGAATATTTCCTTCACCTTTCCCCAATTGGCCTTAAGGCCATAGCCCGCCCCGGCTAGAGAAGCAACAATAATTTGAATAAGATAGCTGCCACTTCCCGGATCAAGATATGCATAAGCAGTTCTCGGAAAAATCAGAGACACTAAAACAAAAGCTACTGCCAGTTTAAAAGCTCTTAACATGAAAGGATTATATACTTTATACTAAGGCATGACAAGAAAAATAATTGGCTGGTTTTTCCTGCTAATTTTTCTTTTCCCGGGCTTAAATAAAGCCTTTGCACAAGAAGAAATAAACTGCGACAACCGATTCTTAACTTTAATAAACCCAGTAAGAGGAAGAGATTTGTGGTTTGACCAAAGTCTAAAACCACTAGAGGACCAGTACCAGGCAATAAAAAACGAAAACTTCCCGGCCAGTTGGCTTCTGCAGTACGATGCTATAAAAGATCAAGAGCTGACAAACTATATTAAAGAGAGCTTCTCCCAAGACCAGGAGCTGGGAATATTTTTGGAGGTTTCTCCCAGTTTGGCTTACTCTTCCCGAGTGATCTATCCCCATGCCGTTTCCTGGTATGATCCTCAGGCAGTTTTTCTTTCCGGTTACTCACAAAGCGAACGAAAAAAACTTATCGATACTGTTTTTTCAAAATTCAAAAGCGAATTTGGCAGTTTCCCCGCTTCTGTCGGCACCTGGTGGATCGACTCATATTCTCTTAACTATCTGAAAGATAAATACAAGATAAAAACTATTTTGATTGTCGCCGACCAAAAAACAACTGACAACTATGGAGTCTGGGGGCAGTGGTGGGGAGTGGCTTACTACCCCTCCAAAGCCAATGTGTTAGTGCCTGCTCGAAGCGAAAAAGACAAACAAGATGTTGTGATTTTACAATGGGCTCAAAGAGACCTTTCCAAAGCCTACGGCAAAGGATCCAGCTTTTCCAACTATTCTCTTCAGGCCAACGATTACACTGAAAGAAAACTTGACGTCTCATATTTTGAAAAACTAGCAGAAACCTACCTTAACTGTAACTTACCTGTCGGTCAGATAACCGTGGGCCTAGAAACAGGAATCGAAAGCGTCAAGTCTTTTTCCGAGTACGAAAACCAACTGAGAACGTTGAATAAAATCGAAAACCTAAAAAGCATTACTATGAGTGAATTTTCAAACCAGTTTAAAAAAACTTACCCGTCCAACCCAGAAAAACTAACCCTAGAGGATGACCAGTCTCGGTGGGTCTTAACTCCGGAAAATAGAGAAAATACAAAGTTAGAAGATGAAATTATCTACCAGAGCAACTTAGCTTTTCCTGATTATTTTGTTGCCGACAAGTCTGACTTTTTGGATAGAGTTCTACCGGTAAGCCACCAGGAAACCACTAGCACCTCATCGCCAATATTAATCTTTATTTCCTTTGCCTTTGGATTTGTCATTTTTAAATATTTCGGCCTTACTAGATACTACTGGGCCATTAGTTTTTTTGTTATTGCGTCATTTCTAACCACCTTAATGAGCTTTTCCAAATTCGGCTGGAACGTTTACTTTGGGCCGATTGTTAAAAACATTTCCTTGACTCAGTTTCTTGCACCAGTGGTCTCTTTTTCTTTTTTTGTTCCTCTACTTAAATTTTTCCAAAAGAAAATCAAAAATACTAAATTACTCGCATTAATCCTACCCCTCACTTTTGGAATAGACTTTTTAATCAGTACCCTGCGATACATTCAACTTAATGGACAGCATTATTTTGTAATTGGTTGGGATGCACTAAGATTTGTCGGGGTTAAACTTTTCCCCAGGTCAATTGAATTTGTAAACCAAGACTTCCCCTCGGTAATTGCCAACTCATTTTTGAAATTTGATTTTAATTTGATCTGGCAGAGCAAATTAGTTTCTCTAGTTTTACATCCCCTCGCCCATATTGTCTTAGGAGTAGCCATCTATTTTATTATCAGCAAGCTGCCAAAAAAACTGCGCTGGACAGCTGTGACAATAATGCTTGTCTTTTTCTGCCTTTATATATATAAAACAGTCACGCTAAATCCAAGATTAGCTTTATAAAAAGTCCAAGAAAAACTTGCAAAAAACCGCAAAAGAGGGCCGGGACTACTGGTTTCCCAAAAATATTTCTACCCCAGTGTCATCAAGTTTGACCATTTTTCCCATCAAGAAAAGCAACTGTCCCCCCTCCCCTAGATGGACCCCGGACTTGAAAAAGTTCGGGAAAACTTCGTAGACTTGCCGCACAACCGCAGTCCAACATAATCATATTGGTCCTGACTTCCCCATCAAAAAATATACAAAATTATAGGATTATGTGATAAAATCTCACTCTCTATCGTTTTTCGGTTGAATAGAGACTAATCAACAAAGATGAGCGCCGAAATGAGCCTCTCTTGGTTGGCAACAGGTTACTTGAGAGAAATGGCGGACATGCTTCCCTTTATTGGAGCGATCAGGTTCTTCGGGCAATCTATCGCCACCTAACCCCGGTAGAAGAGCTGATGGCAAAAGAAAATTATGGGCAATCTTGAGATCTAACAAATCCCGCTTCCACTGCTTCTTCCTCCGTGCAAAACCATCGATCCTGATTACTCTCATCAATGACCACCTTCTCGTAATTAAAACAATCAGAAAGATGATAAATCTTGGTATTGTTGTCTTTTCTGACATTGCCCTTGATATTGCAATTACCCTCTTTTGTACAAGCGGTCGACCAAACTCCCTGTTTTAATGTTTTTGCTTCTGTTTCTGCTTTCACCAAACTAGGGGCATATTTTGCTCCATCGTCAGAAAAATAAGCCAAACCCTTGCCAACCAAAAACTCATTTATCATTACCCCATCAAGATAAACGAAACAAACCAAACGACCGAAATTATCTTTTCCCGCCTCCTCAATCTCCACATCTTTTTCCGAAATTAAACTTTCCAACTCTTCTTTTGATGCCAGAGATAAACAACCGTCAGGAAATTCGGGAGCATCAATGGCGGCAAGTCTAATCGTATCGCCGCTAGTAGTTATAAAAGTATCACCGTCAACTACCCGCTGGACAGTGGCTACCTCGGTAGTTTTGTTGTCGGGAAGTTTTCCTAAAAGCAGATATCCGTTAGCGACGAGGGAAACAATAAGCAAGGGCAAAGCAAATTTGGGTAACCTGTCCATATGTCATTATATATAATCTGCCCCCAGTTTCTCAAGAAATTATAACTCAAAATAATGTAAGTTTAGTACATAAATGCACAAAAAGTTATTTATGTTGTATAATATATACATCAAAAAATGACGGCAGTAGAAGCACCCAGAAAAAGCGGTTTTTGGATATACTTTTCAGACCAAAATGCCCGGGAACTGTAACCTTCGTCGATGGAGTATCTGCTGATTTAGATGATGTTTACCTTGCGAAGTTCATCACTCACGATACTAAAAGAAACTTAAGACTAGCGGAGCAAAATGGTGTTAAGCCATTGTAATTAGTAGATATTTTTTCGCAGATAGACAAAAAATTACTACTAAAAAGTGGTGTTCTTTTTGACACACCCCCAACCGGCGGATATGGAGGCAACCACAGTAGAATTATCCGAATTAACCCAGAAGAAGAAGCAGTTCTCCGGTTATGTAATCCCTATGGTAGCTTAGATTATGCGCCCATATCCCCGTTCAGTGTTCCACTCGATACAATCATGTTCACCGGGCCTATCTATGGTTAAATTTGAGGCCTGGAGGCAACCCATTAGTTTGGAATAAACTACCCGAATGGCAAAAGCAGCAGCACAAGAAGGTGGTTATCCTCCAGGCCTAACCTACGAAATGACCACTTATTGGTCAGATCCGTCAGGAACGCTCGTCCCTGGAGAAACAAAAAGATACAAATAATCCAAATCTTTTAAAGCAAAATTATTTTAATCTTGTTAATATGTGTTGTGTCAAGAAAACTGATTATCTGGATAGCAATGTTTGCCGGCTCAATCATCGGCGGCTACATAGCAAAACTTCTCGGAGCTCCTATATTTTCTTTTTCCTATCTACTTGGGAACAGCATTGGAGCAGTTGCTGGCGTTTGGATTGGCAGTAAAATTGCTGACGGGATGGAGATATAAAAACTAAACAAGACTGTTTTTAAGCAGGAATTTCTTTACAATCTTAATCAACTCCTGTTGGTAACCCTCATAGCAATGGTTTGACCCCTTAAGCTGATGAATTTCTATTCGCTCATTTTCCTTCTCCAGTAAAGCCATTGCCTTTTTAATAGGGATTATTGTGTATTCATCATGATCACCAACAGTTGCCAGGGTGGGAACGTTTATCTTTCTAATCATAGGCAAAGTCGAGTTTTTGCGAAGCGGGATGACCTTAGAAAGCTCAGAATTTTTGGAAAATAAGTTGATATATGTTTCGGCACTTATCGCCGTTTCTCCTGCCTGGGCTTTTCTTTGACCAGTAAGAAGTTCATAACCTTTTCCCGCCTTCAACTTCTGTCTAGCCTCGGCCACTAAATCTTCTTTGATAGTTTTTTCAAATTTTTGCTGACTGCCCACCGAATCACAAAATCCCATAAGCACTAAACCAGATACTTTATCTTTGTGCTTTCCGTAATTCATATAATAAACCGCCTTTTCTGTGCCGAAGCTATGACCGGAAAGAATTATTTTGTGGTAATTTTGTTTCAACGCCCACTCCATCCAAGCATCAATATCTAGTAGCGAATCTTCAAACATCTCCAGAGCTGCTCCAATATCCTGCCAGTCATCTAAAACACAACTGCCTCGATTGTTAGTAAACAAAACATCAATACCCAGCTTTGGAAGTTGATCATAAAAAACCGACTGAAAAACCTCACAAAAAAAACTACTGCCGGTACCATGAATATTGAGATATAAAGTTTTGAATTTAACCGGCTGAGAAAGCAAACCGCTAAGAATAATTTTATCTTTTGTCGTGACCTCAACGATTGGATATGCCATGAGCGTATTTTACACTGATCTTAAAACACGCGCCATAAAACGAGCATAAAAACATTGTGCTTTCCTAGTGTTATACTTTATTAATGTCAACACTCTACATTATGTGTGGTCTGCCTTTTTCCGGAAAAAGCACTCTTGCCAGAGAAGTTGCCTCCGCTACTAAAAGCAAAATCGTTTCCTTCGACGAGCTTTGGGCAGAAAAAAACATGGAAAAACCCATCCCTCAAGGAGTTGATGGCTGGAGATTTGTTAGGGGCCTTGCTTTAGAAGAAATTGAAAAATTTTTAATTGCTGGTTTTTCCGTTGTCTACGACGACGCCAATGCCCGGAAAGAACATAGACAAGAACTTAAAGAAATTGCCAAAAGGACAAACGCCAAGGGAGTAATTGTTTACCTAAACACCCCGATAGAGTTTATTAAAAAAAGAGAGATGAGAAATATAACCATCGAAGAAAGACATCAGGTCGAAGAAAAAAATTTCCAAGAAGTTTTTGATCAGTTTGAAGTTCCAGAAACAGATGAAAATGTTGTTGAATTTAGACCGGGAACGGACATAAATCAATGGGTGAACAAACTTCCAAAGAGTGAGCATCTTTCTTAAAAATAGCTTGCTTATTAAATTTGCTATAATCTAGCCATGATTACCTTCAACGATTTTGAAAAACTTGATATAAGAATTGGAGAAATTACTTCTGTCGAGAAAGTTGCCAACACCGATAAACTTTTAAAATTTGTTTTTGACGCAGGAGACAGAAAAATACAAATCATCGCCGGCATGAGAGAGTTTTTCCCTGATGAGTCGGTTTTAATAGGAAAACAGATGCCAATTTTAGTAAACATTGAACCGAGAGAATTTAGAGGACAAAAAAGCGAAGGAATGATTATCGCCACCGACCTGGACGATAAGCCGGTTTTCATCGTTCCGGAAAAAAAAGTCCCTCCAGGAACTCCAGTAAGATAAAAAATGATAACAATATCTAAAGCAACCAAAAAAGAAACGAAAGAGTTTGATAAAACCGCATGGAATAAAGCCAACATTGAACATTACGGCAAGCCCGTTCAATGGAAAGAAGTAAAATTCCACTTTAAGGCAAAAAATGAAGAAAAAATTATCGCAACTGCCTCAGGAAAATTTGAGTCAGGGGTAACTTTTATTAATACCCTTATTGTTAACGAAAGCGCAAGAAAAGAAGGAGTGGGAAAAATGATGATTGAAAAGATTGCCGAGTGGACAAAAAAACTTGGAGGTCACAAACTGTGGTTATTTACCGGTAAAAACTGGCAGGCAAACAAATTTTATATAAAACTGGGTTTTAAAAAGATGACTGATTTTCCGAACCACTACTTTAACCAGGATTTCGTCATATACAGTAAAAGTCTTTAATACCACTTTCTCGTTTTTCCCCTTGTATATAAAATTATAAATTGTAAACTTGGCCATGTTTACAATACAGATTCTGGCAGTAACGACAACATTAGCTTTATTTTCTTTTTTGATCGCCGCTCTTTTCAAAAAGTTTGGCAGAGAGAAAAGAATGGTAATCCTTTTTACTATTCCCCTTTTAGTGTTCTGTGTGGGATTTATCTTTAGAATGTCAGAAACTCAGGGAATAGTTGATCTGGGATTTTTCCTAACCGATTTTTCTGGCCTTTTCATCTCCACTCTTTTTGCAATTTGCATTCTTCTGGGACAGCTCAAATACTGGAAAAAATAGCAATAGACCGACCTTAAAATAATTGCCAATAAATTCAAGTTTCTTTCCTATAGTGTATAATTAAATCTACTAACCCTTAAACGGACGCTAATCCCTCCCAAGAGATTTAGTTTTTTTTTAATTTCTTTTTTAAATATGATAAAAACGGACATTTTTGACGTACTAGTCGTATACTCAAGCCGACTTGCGGTTAGTGTAAACTCTACCAAACACTCCCCGACCCCTTTTCTCAAAGGATCTTCCAGCCAATCTTACAATATTGTATATAGTTATTTCCTCGAAACCTGCAAAAAAAATAACCTGAAAGTAGCCTTGACCACCTCGACTGATATTATCGGCGCTGGACAGTGCAGTAGTTATTGGACTTTTAAAAACAGTTGTTGGAAAAAGGTTAAAAGACCGGCTTTCTCTAAGCTAATTTTTGACAAGTTTTCCCCAGTCAGTAAAAAAATTAAAGTTAACCGCAAACTGCTTTTCTCCTCGCGAGGAGTTAAGTCGTTTAATCAACCGGATCTTTTCAACCTCTTTTTTGATAAACAAAAAACATACAAAAAGCTTGCTAAATTCTCTATTCCTACCGCAATTGTCAATGGCAGTACTACAAAAAGCATCGAAAAAGCGAGGAAAAACCTCAAAATATTAATCGAAAAACATCCAAATAAGGATGATTTTTCTGCTGACATTGTCATGAAAGATCGATTTGGAGCCGGAGGAATAAATGTGTATAAATTCAGGACCGACCAGGATAAAGAAATAACTGAATCATTAATAAAACATCAAAATAAATCATTCATCATCCAGGCATTTGTTAAATTTGATAAAGGCTACAGCTATCGAAGTCTGCCAATCTCAACCGATATCAGACTAATATATATGGGGGGAAAAATTGTCCAGTCATATATTAGAATGGCCAAAGCCGGAGACTTTCGCTGTAACGAACACCAGGGAGGAACCTTAAAATATATCCCCATAAGCCAGGTGCCAACCAGTCTTATTGCCACCTCCGGAAAGATTGCCAAAAAGCTTGGTAAAAAAACCTCCCTTTTTGCTCTTGATTTTATTATCAGCAACAATAAAAACATCTACCTTGTTGAAGGAAACACCGGACCAGGACTGGATTGGGATTTGTCGGTCAGAAAAAATGAAATTGAGTCTAAGCGCTTGATCGAAATTGTCGTCAAGCGGCTTTTTAAACTTTCTTGTCCACCGACAGTTTCAAAAGTTAACAAAGAAGCGGAAAGCTTTCCAGCCAGTACTGAAACCGACAATGAAATTTCCATATTCCCTGGCGGACTGGTGGTCACCTAAACAGTCATTTCTTGCTATTTGCCCCAATAGCTTCTATACTTGATTCTACCCAAATAAATTTTAGGGAAAAATATGAAAAATTTTAAATTCGGAAACAGATCAGGAAAAAGAGATTCTTACCAGAAAGACTATGGACAAGGCAGAAGAGAAATAACGCTTTACGATGCCGTTTGCGATCAGTGCGGCAAGAACTGCCAGGTTCCTTTCATGCCAAGCGGCGACAAGCCGATATACTGCAGCAACTGTTTTGAAGAAAGAGGCGGCAAGGAAGGCAGATCAGATAGACAACCACAACGACGCTCTTTTGATAGAAACGACAGACCTCAGAGAAGCCAATCAGGTTCAAATGACCGGGCTATTTCAGAACTTGCAGGCAAAATTGGAATTCTTAATAGTAAACTTGATACCATCATTGGTCTGCTTTCGGCTTCCGAACCAAAAAAGGTTGAGCCAAAGAAAAAGGTAAAAAAATCAAAAAAGGAAAAATCGGTTAAAAAATAACCTCTGCTTTTCTGCTATTAAACAATTAGTTTCTGTTTGTGTTATAATTCACCCTGTTAGTTTTAAAGATCGGAATTTTCCGATTTGAGTCGGTTTGGACCTAGGTACTCGTATCTTCTCCTTTTTAAATCGCCTCCTTTAAACCAATTTGTGGAAAAAATAATGAATAACTATAAGTATGGTGGTTTTGGTGGCGGTTTTAATAGAAAAAATAGCGGTAAATCGTTTGGCGGTCAATATCGGCCAAGAGGATCAAACAACCGCAGTGGCTACAGAAACAAACCCAGCAACCTAAACCCAATGATGTTTGTCAAGAAAGCGGCTGAGATTGCTGAAGATTTGTACGTAGCCAAAAACAACTTCTCTGATTTTAGCTTAAACGACACTGTTAAAAACAACATTAAAGCCAGGGGTTTTGACAAACCAACCGCGATTCAAGACCAGGCAATAGTCCCTATATTGTCAGGAAAAGACCTGGTTGGCATTGCCAATACCGGAACAGGAAAAACAGCAGCATTTTTACTGCCTCTTATCACTAAAGTGTCAAAAGATAAATTCCAAAAGGTTTTGATTATCACCCCGACCAGAGAACTGGCCGCCCAGATTCAAGACGAATTTAGAATCTTTGCTGCCCAAATGAGGGTTTATTCAACGCTTTGTATCGGTGGAGCTTCGATAGGAAACCAGGCTGGCCAGTTGTCCCGCCGACCCGATTTTGTTATCGGCACTCCGGGAAGAATTAAAGATCTGCAAAATAGAAGAATTTTGAATCTAAGCCAGTTTAACAACGTTGTTCTTGATGAGGTTGACCGAATGCTTGATATGGGATTTGTAAAGGATATTCGAGAAATCATTTCTTTTCTGCCGCAAAATCGCCAGTCTTTGTTTTTCTCGGCAACCATTCCGGAAAAAGTTAGACCAGTCATGGAAAGTTTTTTGAAAGATCCAATAACCATAAGCGTAAAAACTGGCACTACTGCCCAAAATGTTGACCAGGATATTATTAAAACTAGAGGCAAAGACAAGGTTGAAATACTCCATCAGCTACTTTTAAAAGAAGAGTTTAAAAAAGTTTTGGTATTTGGCCGAACAAAGTGGGGAATAAACAAACTGGAAAAAAGTCTGCAAGAAAAAGGACTAAGGGCGGCCTCAATTCATGGCAATAAAAACCAAAATCAAAGACAGAAAGCCCTAAAAATGCTAAAAGACAATCAGGTAAAGATTTTGCTGGCTACTGACGTTGCCTCAAGAGGAATTGACGTAGAAAACATTACTCATGTAATAAACTTTGACACGCCACAAACTTACGATGACTATGTCCACCGAATCGGCAGAACCGGAAGAGCAGGTAAAAAAGGTGTGGCACTGACATTTGTCGATTAATCTTCATGATTCATTCTTGTTTTTGATAAAATTGACATATGCAAACATATGATGCAGTTGTCGTTTTAGGAACTGGGATAAAACCCGATGGCACCCTGGTAAAAAGCTCGCAAGCGGCAGTCGAAAAAGCGGTTGAGCTAATAAAAACAAACAAAGCCTCATATTTAATTCTTTCCGGAAAATGGGCTTGGTCTATCGACTACACTCCACCAACAACAGAGGCTGAAGCTATGGCTAATTACGCCAAATCTTTGGGTTGCCCCGATAAGAAAATTGTCATCGAAACCAACTCGGTAACAACCGTATCAAACCTTTGTATGGTCAAAACAAAAATTCTGATGAAAAGCAACTGGAACAGAATAATTCTAATAAGTAATTATCCATACAAAAAAAGAGCTCTTCTTAATTCAAAAGTGGTATTAGGACCAAAGTTTACTGTTAAAATTGTCAGTTCTGGTTTTTCTTATCCCGATGACATTTTAAATAAACTAAAAAAGACAGAAATAGGAAAACTAAAAGATGCTAAAGACTTTTACCAAGGAATAAAGGCCGGCGACCACGAATCTATTTATAAACTAGCAATGAAAGATTTAGAAAAAAACTATATGACAAAGACTAGAAAATGAAATATATTTTTCTTGCATTTTTTCTTTCTCGTTTTTTGTTTTTACAAAACTACCCTCATTTTTTTGATTCTCCGGAATACTATCAGCTTTCGCAAACAAGCTTTCCTAAAGCAGTTTCTCTTTCCCACCAGTCAATTCACCCGGTGTATTTTCTTGCAAACCAGGTTTTTCAAAAGCTATACACAACTTTATACCATCACCCCTCCCCACTGGCAGTTAGTTTCACCTCAGCGCTTTTTGGCCTTATCGGTTTTATCGCATTTTTAAAACTAATAGAAAGACTCTTTGATAAAAACACTGCTCTAAAAGCCGGAATTGTACTAGTGCTTTTCCCCCATCTTTGGCTGCTGCAAACAAACATCGCCCACGAGCCGGTTGAGCAGGGACTTTTGCTTGCCGGTCTTTTAACTTTTGATTATTTTTTGGAAGTATACCAATTAAAAAGAATAAACAAAAAGATAAAAATTTTTTTGTTTTTGGCCAGTATTTTTCTCTGGGGGCTGGCAATAGCTAACTTCGTTGGCATTCTACTTTGGTTTCCGGTAATTTTTGGTTTTGCTCTACTTAAACTTAAACCAACCCCCAAAAATCTTGCCTTCCCTGCCCTAGCCGTTTTTATGTCTGCGTTTGTCGGAATAGCAGTTATATATCTTTCTCTATTCACTGGCGAAGTTGAGCCATCAGCACGGCTTTCTCAGCTGATTTTCGCTCATGGAGCAGCCGGTATTTTTTCTGACTGGAATATTATTAGTCTGGCCAGAGCAATAAGAAACACAATCTTGATTGGTTGGCACGGCTATACCCCAAGCTCGATTATTCTTCTTGGCCTAATTGCTTTAAGAATAGTAAAAACAAAAAAAGTCGATAATAAAAAAACAGTATTTTTCTTAACTCTTTCTTTTCTTGTCCCTTTTTTAATTTCCGGAAAGTTTTGGTACGGTGGGCTGTTTGGCAGATACAGTAGTTTAATCGGCTACTTTTTTGCTCTTCTTGCCGGTCTAGTTAAATCAAGAAAAGTCTATCTAGTTTATTTGCTTTCAGTATTTATCTTTTTACTGCCCACATTCATTGCTTACCAAAAAACCCCTATTGCCGAAGTCGAAAGAGAGATGATTGATAAAATAGAAATAAACAATGACGATCTACTTGTCCTCTCCGACTACCAAAGACCCCAGCTTAGCTACCCCAACGCCTCCTATATCGTTAATGACTTAAACGAAAAAGAGATTATCGAGACGATTGGAAAAACGCTGAAAGACAATAAAAAAGTATATATTTCCAACCAGGCCTTAACCTTTCCATACTGGCAATATGACGGACAACAGATACATATAATTTCAAAAAACGATAAGAAAATCGGGCTACTGAAAACAAAGTTAAAAAATTACCAGTTAAAAACAGTAATCGAAAGCAGTAAATACCCCCTCCTTACTATTTACGAAATCGACCTCAATAAAGAGTTGTATGCAAACAAATAGTTAGATAATATAAAGTAATGGAATCTACCATTGGCCACATATATTTTTACGTTCCCGATCTAGAAAAGTCCTACCAGTTCTATAAGAAATTTTTGGAATTCATCGGTTACAAGGAAAACTGCAAATATGACTGGGGTTTTTCTTTTACAAACAACGGAACCAGTATCTGGTTTGAAGAAACTCCAAAAAAATGGGCCAAAGATAAGTTCCACCGTCGAAAATCAGGCCTAAATCATCTGGCTTTCAGACTTAACTCAAAAGAAAATGTTGACAAGTTTTTTAAGGAATTTTTAAAAAAAGGCAAAATCGCTACTCTCTACCAAACTCCAAAACATTTTCCTGAATATGAAAAAAACTACTACGCAGTATTTTTTGAAGACCCTGACAGATTAAAAATCGAGATTGTTTACCATCCTTGATACTCTTGCGGTCGCAAACTAATAGTCATATCTTTACTTAAAGTTTCCAGTTGCTCAACAAATTCCATCGGGAATCGTCTCAGCTATAAAATAGTTAATTTTTTTGTTGCGACAGCAAATACTAAAAGGTAAAATGAGGTATGGATAAGATTAAAGTTTTGGCTAATGGGTACGCCAAAAAGATTAATACTGGATGGAAGGCTTCCTCAACAATTACTCTAATACGAAGCAACGACAGGAATATAAGTGATATTGACCTTGTTTTTTTGACTCATTATTATCACCCTGATCACGCCTTTTTGGCTTCAATTTTTAAGAAAGCCATTATGTGCGACGGGGACACTTTGTATATCGGCGATAGAGTAAATGAATTTTCAAAATTTCTTCCAAAAACAAGCGTTGAGGCAATCTCTACCCCTGGACATGCAAACGAACACGCTTCATTAATCATTAAAACCAAAAAAAGGACTGTTGTTGTCGCCGGAGATCTTTTCTGGTGGACAAGCGAAGAAAAACAAGAAACCAAGTTTGTCAGCCAATTAATAAACAAGGTCGATCCCTATACTAAAGATAAAAAAGATTGCAGGAGAGTAGAAAAACTGTTTTGAAAATCGCCGATTGGATTATTCCTGGCCACGGTAAGATGTTCCCAAGGCCCAAACAAAATGTTAATGGAAAGAGACAAGATTAATATTATTTATTGACAATAATAATCTTTATTAATAACTTTTAGAATAAAAAAAATGAGAAAAGGCATTCTTTGGGTTCCCCGAATACTGGCGATCGTTTTTATCTTCTTTATCAGTCTATTCTCCCTTGATTCTCCTGACTTTTTATCTTTATTGATTCACCTTATCCCCAGCTTCATCCTGGCTCTACTGACACTAATCTCCTGGAAAAATGAAAAATTGGGAGGAATCTTATTTTTTCTTTTCGGAGCAGCAACAACCTTGTTTTTTGATTCACTAATTATTTTTATTCCAACAACAATTATCGCAATTCTTTTTATAATAGGTAGCCAGCAGAAAAACTAAATTTCTTTCACGCTAACAACTTGACATCTTTCAATCGCTGGTGTAAAGTATTATTTACATATAGTAAATTATATCTTACTTTGAAAAGGAGATTTTGGTGAAAGCTACTACATATAAAAAAATAAATAGAGTTCTGTTTGGTCTGGTCTTTATCTGCTCGTCTATCTCTATCCAGACGGGCTTTGCCCTGATTGCCTTTTTTCTAGTCGGTTTTTACATGGTACTAATTTCCTTGCTAAAAACTAGAGTAGATGAAGGGATTATCGCCGACGAAAGACAAAAGAGAGTCTCGGAAAAAGCGGCTCAGATTTCCTTTCAGATCTTACTGCCAATACTACTCCTAACCACGATTGTTCTCATCGCCGGAGGAGACAAACAGGAATTCCATTATTTAAAAGCCTTGGGAGTCGTTTTCTCCTATATCACCTCCTTAGGCTTGGTAATTTACCTTCTGACCTACTGGTATTTTGATAAAAAATCAGGAGGAAGATAATGATTAAAAATAACATAAGAATTTTAAGAGCTAAAAATGACATGACCCAGGAACAGTTGGCGGAGAAAGTAAATGCCACAAGACAAACTATCCTTGCAATCGAAAAAGCAAAGTACTCCCCTTCTCTTAGGCTTGCTTTTGATATTGCTCAAGCTTTCAGAGTTTCTTTAGAGCAGGTTTTTTATTTAAGTAAAAAGAAAGGAAAAAATGAATAAAAAAATTCTCGGCTTTAATAAAAGAAAACTAAAAAAATGGTTTCTTTATTGGGTCGCTTTGGCGGCAGGCCTTTTTGTCCTGGTTTTTTTGATCACTATTACTTTGATTGGGATAGACGTCAAAGAAAGATGTTTGGCGGCCCAAAGCCAATACGAAGGAGATTGTGTAGACGCCCTAGCGCAAGTTGTCGACCACGAAGAGAATAGTCTAAGTGAAAGAAACTTCGCCATCTGGGCTCTAGGAATCATAGGCGACGAGAAAGCAAGACCGGTAATAGAAAAATATTACACCGGAATTATTCCAGATAGAGAACCATATAACGAAACCCTAAGCCAGTACGAAATGAAGAAAGCTTTAAACCTCTTAGGAAAATTTAACCCAAACCACTTAATTTGGAATATTAACAGTTTCTGAATGTCTTCAAAGATGAAATAATTAGAGTGAGCCACCTTAGGATAGAATACTGTCCTATAAGATGATATACTTCGGCAAATGAGCCAAATCGAACGATATATATTTTCTGGATTTGACCAGAGAACATCTTGCGCTGGCGGTCGCAACCCAACTGGTCAGTCAGCTATCGTAGAGTACCCGGATCAAGTTCTTATTATAAGGCCGCTTACTCCTGATGTTTCCAGACTTAGCCCGGATGAAGAGCTAAAGAAAAGAAGATCCGCAATCGCCACTCATGAAAAATTCCTCCCCGATCATACTCTGCCCAGTAGTCTTGTAATCCTACAGGCCGAAGACACAGATACTGGCAAACATCTACCTGCTCTCGGAAGATTGACCCCAAGACTTTTTATGGCCCATGACGCTTCTGAAATCCATTGGCAGGAGACCTTCGGAGACCCTGACTGCTGCCGAGCGCTAGCAGAAATAAATTTTGGGTTTTTACGAATGTGCCTTACTGGAAATACTCCAGACCTTGGAATGGCTGGAGTATTTTACATAAATCTTCTTGGCCGAGGCTTGAAAATTCCAAATTTCCTAATTACTACTAATGTAATTGTTGGCAATAATAAAGAAGGAAATACCAGGTATATCTGTGACCCAGATTGGTGTATGACGGACAAAGAAATATCTAGTAATAGAATTATTCTTCCTGTTGCAAAAGCCGCTATTGCCACCTTCTTTACATTAAGATCGGCACTCTTCGGCGGTTTATACTTACTACACAAAACAAAATCAACTTTCTTTCCGAAGCCTACGCAGCTACAAGAAAAAAGAAGAAAAAAGTGGCAATGATAAAAAACGCTCATCAATCTGTTAGAATTATCTGTGGCCAATAAATGTAAAATTCTTATCATTGAGCCAGTCACCCACGATGTTAAAAGGCTTATCATCGAAAAACCAAAAGGATATAAGTTCTCTCCCGGTCAAGCTACCGAAGTATCAATAAACAAAAAAGGGCTGGAAGATAAAAAAAGACCCTTTACTTTTACCAGTCTGAATTCTGACTTAGTATTAGAATTTATCATCAAAAGCTACCCGGACCACCAAGGAGTAACGGAAAAAATTCACCAGTTAAAACCAGGCGACGAGCTTTTTCTAGGCAACCCATGGGGAGCGATAAACTATCAGGGCCCGGGAGTATTTATTGCCGGAGGAGCAGGAATCACTCCGTTTATCGCTATATTTAAAGACCTTTTTTTTAAAAATAAACTGAAAGGAAATAAACTAATTTTTTCCAACAAAACGAAAAACGATATCATATATGAACAAGAACTTTTAACAATGTTTGATAAAAAAGATTTAACGCTTACTCTTACTAGAGAAAAAAGAGAAAATTATTTGAACGAGAGAATAGATGAGAAAATTTTGAAAAGAGAAATAAAAAACTTCAACCAACCTTTCTATTTCTGCGGCCCAAAGCAAATGGTTCAAGGCGTAGCAGAAACATTAAAAAAACTAGGTGCAAAACCAAATTCTTTAGTATTCGAAAAATAAAACCAAATCATCGTGAAAATAAACACTAAAAAACTAATTATTTCAATTGTTATTTGTCAGCTGGCTGGTGCAATCGGGGCTCTTTTTACCACTCCTGCTATCCCTGGTTGGTACGCAACACTGCAAAAACCAGCCTTTAATCCCCTCAGCTGGGTGTTTGCCCCTGTCTGGACAACCCTTTACATTTTAATGGCAGTTGCCCTCTACCTTGTTTGGAACAGTAAGGGAAATAAAAAGCTAGCCATAAAAGTATTTTGCCTTCAGCTTTTTCTAAACTCGTTTTGGTCGGTTGTTTTTTTTGGTCTAAAATCTCCCTGGCTGGCCTTAACAGTAATTGTCCTACTTTGGATTTTGATTGCCAAAACGATAACTGAATTTTTCAAACTATCAAAAGTTTCTGGATATCTTCTTCTGCCCTATCTTTTTTGGGTCAGCTTTGCCAGCATTCTTAATCTTGCTATAGCAGTACTAAATTAGAAGGTTATTTCTTTTTGCTACCCCTACTCGTACCTTACCGCATTTAGTGCGGAAATGTCTTTGGCTCTTCTGGCCGGATAAAGACCGGTTAGAAACCCAACCAACAAAGATAGAAGAACAATTATCAACGTAAAAGTGAAAGGCAGAGAGGTTATCTTGATCATCCCAACCCCTTTAATAACGGAAAAAAGTGACAAACTAATGCTAAGTAAGTTTCCAAAAATAAGGCCCATTATTATTCCTACTAAACCACCAAAAAAACCCATAATCATTGACTCTGTTAAAAAAAGCTCTCGAACTTCTTTTGATTTCATTCCAATTACCTTCATTACCCCCACCTCTCTTGTCCTTTCCAAAAGAGAAACAGTTAGAGTATTAAACATTCCCAGTGAAGCAACCGCTAAAGCAATCATCCCCAAAGAGGCCAAAACCATTCTGATCGTGGAAAATAAACCCTCAATCCGTTCAACAGTATCAGCCACCGAGCTAGTTTTATAACCCATTACTTCAATCTGCTGTCTTATTTTAGCAAGATCTTCCTTTGAAGAAGCCAAAACTCTTGCTTGAGAATAACGAGATACCCCCATGCCACGAAGATCAACAAACGGCACCCAAACTATCGGATTTTTGTCACCAGGAACAACAGCAACAATCGTATATTTTTCCGGTGCTGATTCGACCTTTTTACCTTCTTCGTCAGGAATAAGACTGCCAACAGAGACAAAAGTTAGTTCAATTTCCTTGCCAATTGCTTCCTTGACAGTTATTCCCAAAATTTCTACCATTGAGCTACTTACCACCACCTGTCTTTTGGCACTATCTGACAATGACTTTTTTTCTACACTTGCCGTAGTTTCCCCAGAAGCAGTCGCATTAATAAGGTACTTGTCAATATCAGCGTTAGAGCCCACCTCAATTGCTTCAATGTCACCACTTACACTTGCTTCGTCAGTCTCTCCCAAAACCTCGCCAACCACCCTGGCAGTTTCCAAAGTTACATTTATCTCAGCGAAATAACCCTGTTGCCAAACTTGAATTCCATCCTCATCTAAAATTCTTTCCTTTCCGTCCTCGCAATCTGCAACCTGTTCCTCAAGACAACCTGTTTCCTGCCATAAAGGAACTTCTGCCTCAAGCCATTTACCCATTTCTTTACCGTCCTCGTTTAGACCCGCTTTTCCCGCTCCGCTTTCAGAAGTATAACCACCACCCCAAACTTCAACTCCTTCCCGAGTTCCTTCTACCCTTCTGGTATAACCTAAAACCTCTCCATTAACCGAAGGGCTACCCCTAATCCTTATCCAAGAATCGGGAGCAATGGAAACACTGACCGAACCAATTTTTTGGCCTAAATATATTCCTTCTGTCTGAACACCAGCTACTTCTCCTTGACTTGAATCGTCGAGATCAGAAAGAGTAATTACTGTTTCATTGCTGTCAAAAAACTTGCCCTCTGACTCTTTGATAGCAGAGTTTTCAAGGTACCCACTGGTAACCCCATGGACAACAACATCAATAATTGAGTTATTTAAATCAACCCGACCAACCATAGAAATAATCGGAAAAACCTCATCAACCGCATCTACATCAGCAAAAACAGCTAAAGTCTCATCGGTTATATAAAGGTTACCCTGACCCGCAGCAACATCGGCCTGCTTCATCTCTTCCAACTTTGCTACCCGAGAAACAACCAAATCCTGAACTCCATAACCAATAGAAACCAAAAAAACAATTGCCGCAATACCAATTCCCATACCACCAATAGTAACCAAGCTTCTGGTACCTTTAACTCCCATATTCTTCAAAGAAAGGTAGATTATCTCCCGCTGGCTGATACTACCCTTTTCCCCTTTTTCTAACTTGTTTGCCAGCCAACCCAAGCTCTGTCTAATTTTGTCTATTAAAGGAACTAGTTTTTTGGGAAATAACCTCTTTTTAGCAACACTGCCAAGAAAAAGGGATAAAACTACCGGCTGGATTAACAAAAAAAGAAAAAGCAGATCTTTTGTCGCCACTATAAATCTTATTGGTTTTACTTTAAACCAACAAAAAATACATTTTGCCCCTTTAATCGATTTTCCCTTGATGGTATTTTTTTCCATTTGATGTTAGCTTCTTAAGTTCACCGCTTTTCAATCCCCCTTTATACTCATGATCAATCACCCCGTCAATCATGTGAATTATTCTGGTTCCATAAACTAAATACTCCAAATCATGAGTTACCATTACAATAGTTTTCCCTTTTTTGTTAAGCTCCGTTAAGAGTTTCATCAACTCCTCTCCGGAGCTAGTATCTAAATTTCCCGTCGGCTCATCGGCAACAATCACCTCAGGATCATTTATGAGTGCTCGAGCCAAAGACACTTTTTGTTGTTGTCCGGAGGAAAGTTCCATAGGAAAATAGTCTGCCCAGTTAATCATCCCCACCTTTTCCAAACATTGTCTAGCCACCTTGTCAGCTTCATCTCTGTTTTTACCTAACAAAAGCAGAGGAAAACGAACATTCTCAGCTACTCTAAGTGATTTTATCCAGTTGGCTTGCTGATAGACCATACCTATATACTGCTTTCTAATGTTGGCTATTTCATCTTGAGAACAGTTATATAAGTCCTTGTCGAAAACCTTCGTTTCTCCGGTAGAAGGCTTTTCCAAACCAAGAAGAGAGTGAAGTAAAGTACTTTTCCCACAACCAGATGGTCCAAAGATAATTAAAAAGTCACCCTTTTTAATTGCAAAGTCAATTCCCTTCAAAACCTCAACCATCTGATCTCCAACTTGGAATGATTTTTTTAACCCTTTAACTTGAAAAAGAATTGAAGAATCAGTCATATTTACCATCTATTAATAACAATTGGTTTACCATCTATTAAATATTTTTCCCCGTCAATAACAATTTTTGCTTCTCCGATTCTGCTTTTGGCTATCGGAACTAAAAAAGAATGGTCTGTTCTGTCTTTTAAAGTGTTGGCTGGCAATATTGGAAATACATTTTCTGTTTCCGAATCATAATACTCAAGATAAGCCGAAACCGGTTCGCTGGTATTAAAACCAACCATCATTGTCTGGTCATCAATCTCAACAATTTCCAGCCCGGAAACAGAAACCGACTTAACCGCTTTAGAAGCAAGCGAAGTTTTAGTGGATAAACGAGCGGCAAACAAGGGCAAAGAGATTGAAATTAGTGCTAAAACCAAAACACCAAGTTTCTTGTCGGCCCCCTTTTTTATAGAAAACCCAAATAAAAAAACCATCAGCAGAATGAGAACGACAAAAAACACCAAACCAATCAAGAAGAGTTTGTGAAAATTCTCAAAAACTAACTGATTGTCGGCCAATGTTAAATTATGCATATTCATCTACTAAAATTATACATACCACAGTATGTCAAAAAAAGAACTAATTTCACTGCAATCCCCCTAAAAAGCCAAATACTTCTGATAGATTAGTGATCACCAGGTCAAGAGCCGATTCGACCGTTTTTGGGGTAATCGTGGCTGTGTCTACAGAACGGGTGGTGTTGCCTGCTTTGTCAGTGGTAATTGCTCTAAGGTGGTAAACCTTTGAGGGGGAAAGGCCAGAAATAACTACCAGGTGGTTGAGGGTTAGATTTCCGTCTTCCTGGGTTTTTTGGGAGTATGAGGCTCCGGTACCTTCACCAAACTCTACCTGAGCGGTAGCCGGCTCATCAGTGTTGAAAGAAACTAGAAGCTGGATAACCGCTTCTTCTCCTGATCCTTGGACAGAACCGTCTACCCTAAGGTCGGAAAGAGCTGGTGGTCTGGTATCGGTACTAGTGGTAAATCTTTGTGAACTTGATGAGGCTTCGTTACCAATCTTGTCTCTGCCCTTAACAACAAGAATGTAATTGGTATCAGGAAGCAGACCCTTAAGAAGGATACGATGTTCCCCTTCTACCAGTTTGATATTGACCTCGTCCCTAGCAGAGGCTGGATCAGACTCAGGATAGTAGGTAACAATTGAAGAGACCTCGGTATTGGAAATCCAGGTGACCAGCAAGGTGGGTTGAGCAGTACCGGTAACTTCCTGCAGACGAACAGAGGAAACTTTTGGACGGGGAAGGGTTTGAAAGTCAAGAATTGTTCCCGCATATTCTTCATCCTCAGCATCAAAGGTATTAATCTTGTAGTAGTACTTGGTACCATCATCTAAAGAAGAAAGAACGGTGGTGTATTTACTCTCACTGGTTGAGGTGGAAACCTCGGTATAGCCACCAAAGCCGGTGGTTTTGCCGTAATAGATTTTTACCTTGGAAGCACCGGAAACGGTGTACTCGATAGTAGCTGATGATAGACCAACATTCTTGGCAACCACCTCTTTCACCGTCGGTGCTGAGCTGGTACTAAAACTGCCCTCGTCAGAGGTGCCGGTGTTGCCGTCCTCATCGGTCCATTTGGTACGATAGTAATATGTTGTTCCTGCGGAAAGACTGGTAAGAGTAATTGAGTGGTCGGTGGTCTGGGTGGAACTTGATACTTCTTCATCAAAATAGCTTCCTGAGGAAGTACCATACTGAATTTTTGAATCAGAAGATCGATCTGTTGACCAGGAGATGGTTGCTTTCTTGGTAGTAATACTGCTCACGGTTGGCCCGGCGGTTAATGCCGAGGCTGAGGTGTATTTGCCGGTAGGCAGATCGGAAACGGTGGAACTGACCGCACTACAGTTGTTGGCACTGTCACAAGCTTTTACACAGTAGTAATAGGTGGACTGGGAAAGAGAGGTGTCGGTATAGCTGGTTCCGGCAGTAGAGCCGATATTGGTAAAATCGCCAAGGTCGGTGGTACAAGAAGCGCTGGCAGTAGTAGATCGATAGACCTTGTAACTGGATACTCCCGCTCCTACCGATGATGGTTCTTCCCAGGAAACAGTTAACTTCCAATTGGAAGTGGCCTTGATGGAAATGTCGGCAATGTCAATGCTTCTGGGAACAGAAGGAGCCGAGGTGTTACAGATAAAGTTAGTAGAAGTATAAGCGTCATAGTTAACGTTGGCCGCTTCGTCTTTAGCAACAATATAGATGGTATTGGTGGAAGGTTGGGTAGCATATGAATCGGCGGTCAAGCTAGTTTCCGAGGTCCAGGTACAGGTGGTTTCCGAAGGAACCGCATTAACACTGTAGCAGTAGGTAATTCCGGAAGATTGTCCGGAATATGTTGCCGGAATTTCCCAAGAAAAAGAAAATGAGTTGTCGGTATTAGTGGAAGGGGAAACGGCCAGGTTTTGCGGCTCAGAAGGAGCATTACCGGAATATTTGAGTACTGCATTTAAACTGGTAGAAGCATTACAGGCATTGTCAATGGTTCGAAAGTAAAAAACATTTTCTCCTTCGGTAAGGGAATCATAGTCGGTGTCTAAAGTGTAGTTGCCGGCAGCGATCACATCACTGCAGTCCTCACCGCCAGTATGATCTGACCCATACCAGGTCCCAGAAGAACCAATCTTGTACTGGTAACCCTTGACCCCCGAGTGAACATCAGCGGCCGCATTGCTCCCAGAGGTGGCCCAGTAGATGGTAATTCCTCCGATACTGCTTTGATAGGTTTGGGGAGCAGATAGAGCAGCCGGGTTGGTGGGAATGGTAGCGTCATACTTAAACGACACCAAATCCTGATAGTCTTCCGCGTCCCCGGTCCAGATGTTGCCGGCAATATCAACTGCTTTGATGGAGAAATAGTACTGTTTTCCTGAGGTTAGAGTTAATCCGGAAATAGCTGATAGGTCAATGGTGGTTGTGGTGACAATGTAGGGACAGGCATCGGAAGAAACACCATCATCTAAAGCGTTGAGAAGTGAACCAGCAGTAGTTTCCGGATCCAAAGATGAGCTTTCTCCAATGGTCGCTTCATCAAGAGAAATACAGTATCCCAAAAGACCACCGCCACCATCGTTGTCAGCTCCGGGGGTAAAAGTAATTGTTGGTTCGGTTGGGGTCCAGGACCCTGAAGATACTCCGGTGATGGCAACCTCGGTAGCATTGGTTGGGGGAACCACCTGATCACTGGCAGAAAAAGCAATTGAAATTGATTCAAAAATGGGACTAGAAGCACCGGTTGGTTCCAAAGTTACCTGGTACTGAACATACTGGTCGGTATCGGTAACACAACCAGTAGAACTGAGGTCTGTTGCTGAAGAAACACCAGAACACTCTGCCCAACCGGTAGCTCCGGACATGTCTAAACTGCTGTCAGTTCTCACCTTGACAGTAACCGTTCCCGTTCCGGAACTGGTGAAAGTTAGACTACCCCAGTCAGAGGCAAAACCGGTGTCAAAGGCGTTGGAAACCAAAGAGGCAGAGGAGGGATATTTCGTTTGTTCAGAACCAAGCGAGCTGGTCGGCTCGTTGCTGACCAGTAGACGAACTTGGTAATCATCAATGTCGATAATTCCTGGGTAGTGCAAAGTGCCCACATAACCGCTGGAATAAGTTGAGTCGGTATCACTTAAATTCCAATTCACTGGCTCTGACTGTCCAACCTCCCAAACTTTTTCCCTAAACGTTGTCCCCAAAAACTGAACCTTAATAAAATACTCTGTGCTAAGCTCATTAACGGGGGCAGAAGCACTGGCAAGACTTGCCCAACCACCGCTCACCCGGCGATATAAATAATAGTTGCTGCTCCATCTGCCAGACATATAGAGATTGTTTGCGTCCTGAATCCTTCCTCCGGAAGCAAGTAGTTTATGAGAGGAATCAAAAATAATCGGGGTTACTTTATGAAGTTGCTCATAGTCACCAAAGGTGCCGGGATCTGTTTTCCAGAAAACGTACCAGCCGCTATTAACATCAATCCTAAATTTGTTATTAATAGCTCCATACTCTGCCCCTAAAGAACCCCCGGCAGCACCACTACTCCAATCACTAATGTCACCGTCATTAAAATCATCCCAAACTGCAAAAACATCAGCTCCGTCAGATGGAGGACTACCGGCCAAAGAGTTTCCGTAATAAAGATAATAGTTGGCATCTGTCAATTCAGAGCCAATCGCCGACTGAGTTTTGAACCAAATTTCTGTACCATCTGAATTCCAGGAAGAAGTCTCTACTAACCGTCTGTCAATTTCTGTTGCTGAGCCGTTATCATAAACAATACGAATGTCATCCCCAGAAACAAGCGACTGGCCAGCGGACACTAAAGTCTGATGATCCAAAGAAAGCTTAACAGTATAACCAGAAGCTAATTCCGAAGCTTCGTTATTAGTAACCGTAATTTGTTTGCGGTACTGCCAATCAACAAAACCATCCGCCCAACCTAATGTTTGCTCTAAAGAAAATTGACCTTCTATGGTAGTATCGGTATTTGACTGGCTGGAATATTGATTGGCGGTTGATGATCCTTCTCCTCCGGACCAGTCGGTCTGAGTCCACGGAGAGGAAGCGGCAAAAAGGCGGGGAATAATTACTTCGTTTGCTAAAACTCCCAGTCCAAAGACTGCTCCGGCGGTAAATAAGGTAATCCCAAATAAATTAAGCTGCCATTTTGCTATTGTTACCTTCTCAAAAAATAATTTTCTAAGTACTTTATTTACCATTGGTACTATGTTTCTAAGAATCCACCGCAATACACGGCCAACGCCGTCTAAATCATTATCTATAAGAAAAAGGAAGAAATCAAGAACAAGAACAGGTAAAAAGCCTTGATTGTTAGACTAAAAAGCTGGCTTCGCATAATCCGCTAGGTCTACCGATTTTTTAGCTTTTTTTACGTAAACATAATTTATTTTGATATTAGTGTAAAATATAGCCACAAATGAACCAAGACAAAACTAATCAGATTTCTCGCTACCAACAGATTAAAAATTATCTGACTGATATCAATGAGCCAGATTTTCGCTACAGACAAATACTTCAAGCAATTTTCAAGCAAAACATCACTAATTTTGAAAGAATTACCAATATTGCCAAACCACTGAGAACCGAGCTTATTAGGCGTTTCTCCCCCATTCCTAATTTAAAAGCGGTTGATAGAAAAAAATCACCCGGAGCAGAAAAAATTCTTTTTGAACTGACTGATAAGCAAAAGGTTGAATCGGTAAAAATGACCTACCGCCGGTGGCAGTCGGTTTGTGTTTCTTCTCAGGTGGGCTGTCCTCTCGGTTGCGTTTTTTGCGCGACAGGAAAAATTGGTTTTAAAAGGGACCTTTCTCCAGATGAAATTACCGATCAGGTTTTGTATTTTCAATTAAACGGAACCGATGTCCACAGCGTTTCTTTTATGGGTATGGGAGAACCGCTTCTAAACCAAAATATTTTTACAGCCATTGCCGACCTTACCGACCCGAATCTTTTTAACTTTAGCCAACGAAGGGTAAACGTTTCTACCGTAGGGATAACTCCCGAACTGGAAAAGTTAACCGAGATGTTTCCTCAGATAAACATCTCTTTTTCTCTTCATTCCCCTTTCGAAGAGCAAAGAGCCGCCCTGATGCCAATCTCAAAGAAATATCCGATTGCCGACGTTTTTAGTGTTTTGGATAAATATATTGAAAAGAATAAACGAAAGGTTTTTCTACCCTACCTAATGATCGATCAGATTAACGATACGTCGATCCATGCTGAAGAACTAATAAGCCTGATAAGGGAAAGAAAAAACGACTACCTCTATCACGTTAATTTAATTTCATATCACCCTATCTCAAAATCAGACCAGTTCCAGTCCTCGGATGAAAAAAGAATTCATTGGTTTAGAAATGAGTTAGAAAAAGCGAGAATTAGTGTTAGCATACGGTACTCACCGGGAGAAGAAATCGGCGCCGCTTGCGGTCAGCTTCGGGCCTCCTACCGCTAATCTGATAAAATAAGAAATGACTAAAGATAAATATAGCGCGGTCTGGGTATCTCACAGTTCAATAAACGACTACCTTAATTGTCCCAGAGCGTACTTTCTGAAAAACGTCTACAAGGATCCAAAAACAGGTCATAAAATAAAAATCACCAGTCCGGCACTTTCCCTGGGCCAAACTGTTCATGAGGTCGTTGAGTCCCTTTCCGTTTTGCCGGTAGCAAAAAGGTTTAACCAACCCCTGATCTCTCAATACAACCAAGCCTGGGAAAAAGTTACCGGGAAAAAAGGTGGCTTTTTTGACGAGTCACAAGAAAAACATTATAAAGCCAGAGGAGAAAAAATGATAAAAATGGTCCAGAAAAATCCCGGACCATTAGTTAATCTGGCAATAAAGATAAAAATGGACCTACCTTACTTTTGGCTGTCAGAGGAGGATAATATTATTCTTTGTGGAAAAATAGACTGGCTGGAATACTTAGAAGACAGCAACAGTGTTCACATTATTGACTTTAAAACCAGCAAGACGGAAGAAGACGAGAGTTCTCTTCAACTTCCTATTTATCATCTTCTGGTTACTAAATGTCAGGAAAGAAAAGTGACTAAAGCCAGCTACTGGTACTTAGAAAAGGGCCCGGAGCTTACTAAAAAAAGACTTCCTAACCTAAACGACTCGAAAGATAAAATCTTAAAGATTGCTAAAAAAATTAAGTTAGCTAGACAACTGGAGAAATATGACTGTCCAAAAAAGGGCTGTTTCCATTGTGAACCAATGGAAAGGATTATAAGAGGAGAGGCCGAATTTGTTGGTGTCGACGAGCTTAAAAGGGACACCTATGTTATTCCTCCGGAAGGAGAAGATAGAAAAGGAGAGATTCTTTGAGCACATTCTGGCAAGTAATACTGGCAACTTTTGTCGTTAGCTTGATTTCCCTGATCGGTATTTTTACCATTTCTGCCAGTAAAAAATTTCTTTCTAAAATAACTATTTTTCTAGTTTCATTTTCGGCCGGAACAATGATGGGAGGAGCATTTTTACATCTTCTTCCTGAAGCGGCGGAAAACTTTAGCACTAAAGACCTAAACCTTATTGTTCTTTTTTCCTTTGTAAGTTTTCTGCTTATCGAAAAGGCTCTCCATTGGCGGCATTGTCACAAACAGAACTGTTCCGTTCATAGTTTTGGTTATGTGAATATCGTTGGTGACGGCGTTCACAATCTGATAGACGGTCTTATTATCGCCGCCTCATTCGTAACCAGCCCGGCTCTCGGAGTTACAACAACAATTGCGATTATGTTTCATGAAATTCCCCAGGAAATCGGTGACTATGGCGTTCTTATCCATGCCGGGTTTAGCCGAAAAAAAGCCATTGTTTTTAACTTTCTTTCAGCTATCACCAGCATCGGCGGAGGGGTATTGGGATACCTTGCGGCGGGAAAAATAGACTGGCTGGCAAATGCTCTTATCCCCTTTGCCGCCGGAGGATTTCTGTATATCGCCGCCTCGGATTTAATTCCGGAGATAAGAAAAGAAAAACAGATCAAAAAATCCGTCGCCAACCTAGCTCTTTTTGCCGCCGGAATCGTTCTTCTCTACTTTTTGTAAAACTTAAAAATTATTAGTAGAATTAATCAACAATGAAAAGGAAAACAAAAGCCAACAAAGAAACTTTTACTATTAAAGGAGACGAGCTGGTAAAAAAGATAAAGGAGCTGGTTGCCGAAGGCAATGTAAGAAGGATAACGATAAAAAATAAAAAAGACCAAACGATAATGGTTGTTCCTCTTACTTTAGGAGTAGTCGGTGCCGCAATTGCCCCAGTGCTTGCCGCAGTAGGAGCGGTGGCGGCGCTGGTTACCGAATGCACAATCTCGGTAGAAAGAACAGCGAAAAAATAATCTAAGTTGCCGCTAGACAGTAAACTCCATGGCAGATTAATCTTATTGACAACAACCTGTCATCAAGAAGAGTCAGTTTTAATTCTTCAAAAGTTTCTTTCCAACCCAAGTCGTCTTTATTGCTGTGAGGATGACCGAAAAACTCAAAATTCAAAAGGCTATCGTTAAAAAAGGTAAAATGCTTCTGAAAAACATTTTTGTAAACATCCTCGACGATAATAATTTTTTTCGAAACTCTTTTAGCTTCTTTTAAAATCGCCTCCGGATCAGGAGTATGGTGTAAAACGGTAACAATCAAAGAAACATCAAATGAATTGTCGGCGAAAGGAAGTTTTTTGCCATCGTATATAACCGGACAGATGTCATCGACAATCGACAAATCCCTAACGTCTAAAGCGGTAACTTTATATCCTTTGTCTTTAATAATCTTTGTTACTCTTCCCAAACCACAACCGATATCTAAAACTTTTTCACCAGAAGAAAGGTGAGGCAAAACCAAACCAGCCATCCGCTCGTCCCTTTTAACAGCCAGATTAAACCTTTTGATTAAATTGGCTCCAAACCGGTAAAAATCAAGTTTATTTTTCACGCTTGTCTATAATAACAGAGACTTCCGATATTACAAACCTTTTGTGCTATAATTTCTGCTATTGTGCGCAAAAACAAATCTCTGATAACAATATTTTTCATTGTATTTATCGGCCTTTTCGGCTTTGGGTTGATAATGCCCCTGCTTCCTTACATTGCCGAGTCTTTTGGGGCTTCTCCCACCCAAATAGGACTTTTGGCGACCGCTTATTCTCTTTTCCAATTTATTGCCTCGCCAATTTTAGGAACCTTATCCGACCGATACGGCCGGAAAAAAATTCTCATTCTTTCCCAACTTGGTACCACGATAGGATTTATTCTGCTAGCTAGAGCCGATAGTTTGGTGATAATATTTCTTTCCCGGATCATTGATGGTATTACCGGAGGGAATATCTCTATCGCTCAGGCCTACATTGCCGACGTAACCGGAAAAAAAGATCGTGCCCGAGGAATGGGAATTATCGGGGCTGCTTTTGGACTGGGATTTATCTTTGGTCCGGCTATTGGTGGCGCTTTATCAAACATTAGTTTTGCTGCTCCCGCTTACTTGGCAACAGCAATCTCACTTCTAACTACCATTGCCACGGTAATTTACCTAAAAGAAACTGTTGATGTGAAAAAAGCAAAGACGCTGCCGCAAACGAAAATATCTTTTTCGGAACTGACTAAAGTATTTACCAACAAACCACTGCGTTTTTATTTAGTTAACTTTTTTACCATCAGTTTTTCTTTTTCTCTTATGCAGGCAGTTTTTGCCATCTGGACGGAAAAAACCTACTCTTTTACCGCCGCCAGAAATGGCACTCTTTTTGCCTTCATGGGAATAATGGCCGTGCTGGTCCAGGCTGGAATTCTTCCATTCACTCTTAAAAAATTTAAAGAGAAGAAAATACTGCCTTTCTCAATCCTGATTTTAGGATTGGGCCTTCTTTCTATCCCGATATTTTCTCATCCTTATTTTTTATATCTTTCCATGGGACTAATTGCTTTAGGAAACGGTATTTCCGGCCCGGTTTTTCAATCTATGGCTTCCAAAAAAGTTAAAAAGGTGGACTATGGAGAAACCCTGGGAGTACTTCAGTCTTCGGGAAGTTTGGGAAGAATAATTGGCCCGGTTCTGGGCGGGGTTCTTTTTGGCTCGGTAAATAAAAATGCTCCTTTCTTGCTTGCCGGGGCAATTCTTGTTATCCTTGCTATACAAACTCGAAAGAGAATAAAATAATGGCAGATGAGTTTAAATCCAAAAACAATCAGGTTAGACAAATTCCTTTCCTCAAAAGGCCTGGCCTCACGAAGAAAAATCTCTCAGTTCTTGGAAGAAAACAAGGTTTCCAGCAACGATATCAGACTAAAAAAACCGGGAGATAGGATTGATCCCCAGAAAGACACTATTCTTGTTAACGACAGAAAGATAGAAAAACCCACATTGGAGTACTGGCTGGTCAACAAGCCCAAAGGAATAATCTCAACCGCAAGAGACGAAAACGGAAGAAAAACAGTCGTTTCCTTAGTTTCCAGCCAACAAAGACTTTTTCCGGTCGGAAGACTGGACAAAGACACCACCGGAGCAATAATTCTTACCAACGATGGCGATCTTGCCAATAAACTAACTCACCCCAGGTATCATCTTCCTAAAACCTACCAGGTAGAAATTCAAGGACAGGTTTTGGCAAAAAAACTGGAAATGATTAAAAAGGGAGTGCCTTTGGATGACGGGTCTACCGCCCCGGCAAAAGCAAGGATAATAAAAACCAACAAACAAAAAACAACCCTAGAGATTATCCTTTTTGAGGGCAGAAATAGACAAATAAGAAGAATGTGCCAGGCTCTCCTACTGACTATTTTTTCTCTAAAAAGAGTTTCCATCGGCCCGATCATGCTGGCAGACTTAAAAGAAGGAACCTGCCGAAGGATAACAAAAAACGAGCTTTCTCTCCTGAAAAAAAACAAAAACTAAAGCTCTTTAACCCCGCCAAAAGCAATCCGATCAACCGCTAGTTTGTCGGTGTTAATCATCAGACCAGGAACCAGGCAAAAACCACCCCAGCGACCATTTAGCTGATCTATCGCTCTAACTAGATTGATTTTTTTCTCGGTGTCAGAAAAAGCCTCCATCTGAACCAGGTTGAGCTTTTCTAAAGAAAAACAAGAGACAGCCAGCTTTCCTACCGGTTTTCCCGCCGGGGCCTGAGTTAAAATCTCAAAGGCTTTTTTATAAATATCAGCTGAATCAAAAAAGTATTCCGGGAAGGTTACCGATCGATGCCAAAAAGGACGATCACGATAAAAAACTGCCAAAGAAACTCCTTTGGCTTTAAAACCTTTTTTTCTCATTCTCGCTCCGGTTTTAAAAACCAACTTTTGTAAAATCGGTGCTAAATCTTCGGCTTTATAAAAAGGTTTTGGTAAAGAGTATGAATTTCCAAAACTTTTCCGCCCAGACTCGGTGTCATCCACCTCCCAGCCACGAAGCCGTAAAAACCACCAGTTGGCTAAAACCGAACGAAAAGCTTCTCTCAACTTTTCCGGGGAAGCTTGATAAAAATCAACCACATCGTATACACCAACTCCGTTTAAACATTTTTCATTGGCAAAACTAATCCCACAAAGATCACGAAGAGAAAGACTCTTGTAAATTCTCAAGAAATTTTTAAAATTAATCTCGTCCAAACCGTCAGGTTTGGTAAGACCAGCTCCGGTTTTGGCCAAAAACCGGTTAGGACCAATGCCAATAGAAACGGTAATCCAATCACCAATCTCGTCGGTAATCCGATGCTTTATTTCTCTTGCTACCGCCACCATCCCTCTTTCAAAAGCCGGATACCCCTCAAGATCCAAACAAAATTCATCAATTGATTTGGGAAAAACACTCTCGCTGTAAGAAAGTAAAATTTTTTTAAGTTTTAGATGAACAAAACGATATTTATCAGGATCAGGAGTTAAAACCTCAAGGGGAGGACAAAGTTTTTTGCCTTCAGAAACTCTCATCCCCACCTTAACCCCATAGGTTTTAGCTTCGATGGAAGGAGCAACAATACAGCCTCCTGGAGAGTCATAAGCGGCGACGGCTATCGGCCAACCGCGAAGATGAGGATTTGCCTGCTGCTCAATAGTAGCAAAACAGGAGTTTATGTCCACATGCATTTTTGTTGATAACCCCTGATTAAAAATATCAAAAGCCATTAACAAAATAATACCCTAATAAAACCCGAAGTCAAGAAGAATTTAAAAAAGAAAAAAAATTACTAGGGATGCTTCTTGCTGGTGGGTCGACGAGACGTCACCTACGCAAGAAGCACCCCTTGCCCGCTACTACAAGACCTCGGCTATCGCTTTCAGAGCGACGCCGAATTGGTATCCCATCCAAGAGAATGCGACTATCACGCTTATGATAGCCAACCAAGGCTTCTGGTCGGCCCACTCAAACAGCGCAGCTACCGGATTCCAACGGCGACAGATGACGAAAGTCGCCACCGACCCCAATCCGAACAGAACCGCCCCCACAATCAAGACAGGGAGAGATTCAGCCCCGCATACGAGCCTAAAGCCCGTAGTCCCAACCGCTAAAGCGGCCAAAAAACCGAGTGGCACTTTCTTTGCTCTCATCAACACACCTCTTTCCGCTCGCTCTGCGAGCTTTTTTTGTGAGTGAACTACCACCTACTTACTGAACTCAATTTTTTAAATTCAAGAAGTAGGCGGTAGATTAAGCGGGCATTTAAAAGAACAAATCCGCCCAAAAACAATCGTGCATATACGTTTGTTTTGGGAAAATTTATATATTGTGTAATTTCTTACACAACTGGAGCATTTTATCATTTTTATCGTTACTTTTCAAGTTATAGGATACGTAGATAATTCACTTTTATTATTAACAATCACCATAGATTTCTTCTAGTGTCCAAATTAAACTCTCAGAACTTAAGGACAACCGAAAAAATAAATTCTGGTCAGCGACAGAAAAAACATGAATTAAGTTTTTACCTTTGCGGAAATGATGGTAAAAACCCTGAGTTAAAATTGGGTAGGTTTTGCCTTGCCAGCAAATGCTGCGAATAAAATTTTTTCTTTTTTCCCTATCAAAATAGACCTCGACAGAAACAGGAATAGAAACTTTGGAGATCATAGATAAATAATACCCTAACAAAACACGAAGTCAAGGCCTGCTTTATTACTGTTAAACAACAGTTCTCATATCTGCTCGCTCCGGTCCGCTCCTCGATAATCAACATCAACAAACAATGTTTTCTCTACAGTAGCTGCCCTTAATTGTCTTTTTCTTACATCATCAGGTAAATCAACTTCCCAAGGTTTCATGTTTTCACGATCATCTCCCTGTAAATCGTATACCTCGCCTGTTTGAATATCGACAATTGTTTGTCTTGCCGCTACGTACTTAAGCCCCAAAGTGTCAATTCTTTTTAATTGCCATTTAGAAGACTGTCTGAATTGCTCGGAGATTTCTTGTAAAATGCCTTCAGAAGCAGTCTCCTGACCGCCTAAAACCGATAATTCTACTTCATCACCAGAGAACCTATTTTCCATTAATTGTTTTGCTTGGGTTATATCAGTTAAAGTGTCCGCATGCAGCATAGAAGTAAGTCTTGTGCTTGGCTCCCAAGCTATTACTACCACACAAGAACCAAAAAACGGCTCTCTCCCGCCAAAGTCAGATGTTTCTATAAAACGTACTTGAGAATTACTACCATCAACAAAACCAATGCCTTTCTGATATACAAAGGCAATCCCTCCATTTTCTCTGGCCTCTCTTAACTCCGGTGTTACCTTAGTTAAAAAGGAACCAGAGGTTTGTCTTTTTATCTCAAATAGAGACTTTTTGTCTATATCAGTTAACGCAACCTTATCAACACTTGGTAACAGTTGCTCAGATAGATCATCCATGTTCATTATATTCTACCCAAACTGTCGGTTCTTATAAAGACTTGTTTATTTTTTCATTCCTCAGCTCAATAATGCCACACAACAAAAAAAATAACCTTTCATCTCATTGTGCAGTGCTCAAAAAGAAGTTTTAGGAACACAATTAGTAACCGAAGGAACTAAGATGATTTCGCCGAAACTCAAAAATCAGACAAGCAACTGCCACACCAAAACGAATCGTTCTTTTTCTGTATAAAGCAAGAGGCTGGCGGACCAGAGAGTCACCCGGGAACACATAAAATCTAGGAAACTCTAACTGAAGGAATATAAAAGTAAAAAAGAAAAAATTACTAGTCCGAAGACTAGCACCAAGACCAGCAACAAGAGAGCCTTCGGTAAGTCTATTTCAATTACTTCTACGCCATCCTCGTCGACCCACCGGCTGCCAATGCAGAAAGGAGGAACGTGGCTCAATCCCCAAATTGGGAGAGCAATGGCGACAATGTCCATCACTAGATGGACCCTAAACAGTCCAGCAACCACATACGTGGCTGCTGCCATGACCACTGCGATTCCAACTCTTCCAAGAGTCTTCATGCTCCACTCTCTTTCTGCTCCCTCTGGGAGCTTTTGATAGTTGAGTTACCACCTACTTGCTGAGCTTAAGATTATTTAAACCTAAAAAGTAGGTGGTAATTAGCGGGCATTTAAATGAGCAACTTTTCTCCAAACAGAAACACGCAAAAGCGTTAAGTTTGGGGTAAAGTTTTTGCTGTATAGTTTCCTACACAACGAGAGGATTATATCATTTTTATCACTATTCTTCAAGTTATAGGATATAAGTGGAGGTGCACTATTCAGAAGTAATCTACCTAAAAAAACCAACTAGAAATTCTTGAAGTTTTTTTCTATCTTTGCCGTAAAGGTATCCTTCTTTTCTGCCTACCTCCCGACCATTTTTAAAAACAATTAAGGTAGGAAACTTAACCACTTCCAGTTTGTCTGCCAAATCGGGAAATTTCCCTCCATCCAGCTTTTTTAATAAAATTTTTTCTGATACTCCCAACTCAGACCAAGAAAGGGAGTGAAACCGGCAATCCAATGTTTCCTCACTCCAAACATCCAAAACAAAAACACCCCCAGCATCTAAAATTTCCTCAGAAAAATTAGTGCTATCAACTACTGTTGCCAAAGGAGCGGTTTTTCCCGGCTGGCAACCTAGTTTTTCCTTCCAAAGATCGGCTTCTGGGCGAGGATCTGCCTCAATCTCTTTTAATATTTTTTGTTTTTCTTGCTCATTTTGGACAAAAATAATTGCCCCTACCGGACAGTTTCTGATACAAACCCGGCAAGAGGTGCATTTTTGATTATCTACCTCGGGTCTGCCTTCCTTTTCATTCCAGTAAAACGCCCCGTTGGGACAAACTTCAATTCCGCCACACTCAGGAGCTTTATCACAAATTTTGTAGTTAATAACTATTGGCATAACTTATTTTATCAAAAAAAGAAGCATTATTTTTGCCTAAAGATAAACACTAGTGAAGCCCTCTTCACTTGACGGGGTGTTTTCCTAAGATAAAATATATTCATGAATACAAAAATAGACATCCACCAGTCCCAGGCCAATATCTTGCGGGTTTTACTTTTTAAGCCACAGGCAAAATTTTCAGAGCTGAATAAGGAAAAAATGACTACTGATCATTTTTCCTTCCATCTAAAACAACTACTAGCCTCGAAACTGGTAAAAAAGACAGAAGAAGGAAAATACGAGCTAACTACTAAAGGAAAAGAATTTGCCAACCGATTCGACACGGAAAAAGTTGTTCTGGAAAGACAAGCAAAAATAGCCGTCCTTATCGGAGGAATAAAAACGGAAAATGGAGAGGAAAAATTTTTAATCCAGCAAAGACTAAAGCAACCTTACTGGGGTTTTTATGGTTTTGTCACTGGAAAAATAACCTGGGGAGAGACAGTATTTGAAACCGCTAAAAGAGAATTAAATGAAGAAACAAATCTTGAGGGAAAACTAACCTTAGTCGCAATAAAACACAAAATGGACTACTCAAAAAGAAAAAAACTTTTAGAGGATAAATACTTTTTTGTTTTTAAAGCTACCAGCCTCAAAGGAAAACAAACAAAAAAATTTGAAGGCGGAAAAAACATTTGGTTAACAAAAAAAGAAATTTTAAAAATTCCTAATCTATTTGATGGTGTTGAAGAAACGATAAAAATGATTACACAAAAAAATCTGCTTTTTTCAGAAACCAAATATACAGTATCAAGCTATTAAAAAACTGCTGGTGCTTCTTTGTTTGGTTTGTGAATGACCGAAGTCATCAAGCAAAGAGCACCCCATGCTGCCATCATCCTCCCATTGTCGCCAGCTTCAAGGAAGCCAGCTCAAAGACGCCCCACCCTAAAAGTGCGGCAACTACCAGCGCTGCCACAGGGTGTTCTGTCGCAAAGTGAAAAATGGCATCCCCAATGGATGCCCCTGCAATAACTGCCCCGGCCATTGCTATTACTGAACCTGCACACATCTGGCCTAAAGTCGCAGCCGCACCAAACACGGCCACTCCGATAGACATAATCGCCAGTCCTGCCAGAGTCCACATCTTCTCGCCTCTTTCCGCTCATTTTTGAGCAATTTTGGATTTTGTTGCTACCTGCCTTCTGGGTTCTGGTTTTATAGAACACAAAAAACAGATAGCAAAATGACGACAACTTTAAAAGAACAAAACTCAGTCCAAAAAACAAGACAAGCACATATGTCTGTTTTGAAAACTGAATTTTTTAAAAATTTCCTTAGAAATTTTCTTCTCAAAAAATTTTTTGAGAATAAAACTTCTGGTGCTCCTTGCTGGTGGTTGTGTTGTTGACGACTACGTCGTTTTTCAAGGGCACCCCGCCGTCATTCGCATTGCGCCCCCCTCGAGGGAAGAAAAGAAACTGCCGCAGCCAACACGGTGGCAATGGCTACGGCCTCCATTCCTGAGAGGAGAGCCCAGAATGCGATTGCCCCCAGCAGTGGGAGCAAATTTCTCGGTGATGACATTTCATCACCTCCTTTCCTTTCAGATTTTGTTACCTGACCTCCAAATTCAATTTTTTAAACCTGAAAAACAGGTAACAAAATATTGTGTGACGGCTTTAAAAGAGCAACTTTTCTCCAAATATAAAACTCGCTTTTGTGTTTTTTTTGGAAAAAAAGTTGTTGTGCAATCTCTCGCACAATGTAGGGCATTTTACCATTTCCTTCCTAACTTTTCAACCTTATAGGATATTGTAAATTCAAAAATTGTGAGCCTTCTCTTTTTATGAGATACTCAATAAGTTATTTGTTAATTTTTTTTAAAAATATGGATAATGAAAAAACCGCTCCTAAAAAAAGCCCTTTGGGGCTAGTTCTTGTTATTGGTGGAATTGTTTTAGCTTTTTTTGCCTACAAGACCCTGACCAAGCCTAAATATCCTACCGGCATGGATGCTGAGTTGGCTCCTAAAACCGGACTGGTTGATGCTTTGCTAGGCAACGATACAACGAAGTGCACCTACTCTGATTCTTACGGCGAAGTTACCATCTGGGCCAAAGCCGGCAAGGTTCGTTCTGAAGGATCAAATTATGGTGCTTCCGGTAATGAAAAAGGAGGGATGATTAATGACGGTGAGTATCTATATATCTGGCAGGATAGTGATAAAACGGGTTTAAAGTATAAACTGTCCGTTTTTGAAAACGAGGCCTCCCAGGACGGTACCATGCCTTCCGGAGTCGATCCAGAAGCTTGGGCAGAAATGGTTCAAGCCCAGTACCAATATTCCTGTAGCGCAACTAACGAGGCAGATAATATCTTTACCCCTCCGGCCGATATTGTCTTTGATGACATGACTCAGCTTCTAGAAAAAGCGGAAGAATTTTCCCAAACTTTTTCTGCCAGTGACAGCCAGGAAGCAATCGACCAAAAAATGGAAGAGATTAAGGGCATGATGGACGAGATCGCTCAGTAAAATTTACTTTGTCAACTTAGACAGGAAAATATTCAGGATTGCTAAAACTACCGCCGCCAGAAGCGCGGTGGTAAAGTCAGCAATTTCAAAACCATCAATAAGTTTGGCCGCGGCCAGCAAAAGTCCGGCGTTGATAACAAAAACAAAAAGTCCCAGAGTAACAATGTTTATCGGCAAAGTAAGCAGTACCAGAATCGGCCTTATCACCGCCGCGATTACTCCCCAAACCACCGCCAAGACCAAAAGCGCCTGCCAGTTGGCTATCCTTACCCCAGGAACAAGATAGGAAACAACATAAAAGGCAATTACGTTAACTAAAAGCTTTGCAATCATATAGTTATATTAATAAACTGAAAAAAGACTGTCAAATCAACCAATAATGAAAAGCTCCTCTTCTGCTCTAGTGACGGCAGTATATAACCAGCGCCGCCACATCAACTCGTCCATCTGAGCAAACCGCTCTTCAAACAAAATTACTCTTTTAGCCTGACTGCCCTGGGCTTTATGAACCGTCAAGGCGTAACCAAAATCAAATAGATCGGTTTTCAAAGTTTGCTTTCTTTTTTCGGTAAAGTTAATCGGCCCGGGGGCATTAAACTGGGAGGCAAGAATTAAACCGGAATAAGGGCTTTTCTCTCCGTCCATGGATATGTCAACCGAAAACCAGTCCTTGTTGCCGCCTATAATTGTCTGAACCGTTCCCAGCATGCCGTTGCAAATTTCCTTGGCGTGATTGTTGCGAAGACAGATCACCCGGTCACCAACCTGAGGCTCAGCTAATTCAAATCCCAAAGCTGTCCTTATGTGCTTATTTAGCTTTACTCTGGTGGAATTATAACCACATAAAATCAATGTTTCTTTGCTGTGATTGGAAAGAAGATCGGTAACCAGGTCTTGACTATCCGAATCACCTTTTGCAATCTTTCTTACTCCTCGGTCAAAATTGCCAATGGGGATTTTCCCTTCTTCTCTGGCTAAAGCAGAAAGTCTGATTATTGGGTTTCCTTCCGCCTGGCGGTGAATTTTCTCCAGCTTTAAAACCGGTTTTTCCATTAAATTGAACTCCTCCCTTATTGGAGGTAGTTGACCATGATCCCCAACAGCCACAATCGGTACCCGATAGGAAAGCAAATCCTGCCAGATAAACCCGTCAACCATTGAGGCTTCATCAATAACGATAAGATCAAATTTAATTTCAGTCCTTTTTTCCCAGCCAATAATCTCTTCCCGCTCGTTAACAATCGGCGAGTAGATTAAAGAATGAATGGTGCTAACCGAATCTTGAGGATATAAAGAACCGGTTTCAACCAACTTTGAATGCAAAACCCGAGCCGCCTTGCCGGTAAAACTGACAAAAGCAACTTTAAGTTTTTTGTCTTTTTTTTCAAGCTTTTTTCGAAAAACAGAAATTAAAGTAGATTTTCCCGTCCCGGCAAACCCTCCTAAAGTGATAAAAGGAATCTGGCCGCGTTTTGAATACCAGGACATAAGTCCATCTAAAGCCAAGGACTGATCACAAGAAAGTTTCTTAATATTAAACATCGGCGTTTAATTATATCAGTCAGACGTGTTATTATGATTACTATAAAGTTATTAATTTACATATTGAAAAAATGAAAAAACTAACCTTAATTGTTCCCGCTTTATTGCTTTTGTCTGCCTCTCCCACTTTTGCCAAAAACGAACAGGCACAAAACCAAACCCAAACTCAAAATATGGGTGAAGAAGGCCAGCTTAATGTCCAGGTCCAAGAAATTAACATGGAAGAAAGTTCTGGTGGCTCAAAAGCGGAAAGTAATGAGGAAAGTTCAAGATCAGCTCTACCGGCAAACGCCCAACAAAAAATGAGTGTCGTTTCTCAAAAAGTGCACGAGCTTCTTTCTTCGGAAATGGAAACCAGCGGCATTGGCGAACAAGTCAGAGAAGTGGCCAGACTACAAAACCAGGCCCAGGAAAAAATTCAAACTGAAGTCTCTAAGATGGCCTCCCGATCAGGACTTTTAAAAGGACTTTTTGGTCCTAACTGGAAAGCAATCGGAAATTTAAACCAGGAATTGGCCCAAAACCAACTAAGAATTCAAAAACTGGAAGAACTGAAAACAGAGGTTGCCAACCAGGCTGAAGAAACCGAGATTCAGGAAATGATTGAGGCTTTAGTTGACCAAAATACCGCTCTGGAAAGTCAGATAAACCAAGAGGAGGATTCGTTTAGCCTTTTTGGCTGGTTGATAAAACTATTTAATAAGTAAAGGCACGAAATTTAAAAAACTACTGGCCGGTTTTTGCTTAACTTCATGGAACAAATAATTTTAGGAATTGTCCAAGGAATTGCCGAGTGGCTACCGGTAAGTTCAGAGGCTGCTTTGGTTTTGGTAAAGATAAACATCTTTGGCTCCAGCCAATCTCTTTCACAAATACTAAAAGAGGCTTTGTTTTTACATTTGGGAACATTCTTGGCCGCATTAGTTTACTTTAGAAATGATGTTCTCCAGCTTTTCAAATCTGCCTCTACTTTCAAAAAATCTGATCAAGAAACCAAGGGGTTGCTCGTTTTTCTTGTTCTTTCTACCGCTATCTCCGGACTTATCGGCTTTTTTGTTCTAAAAATAATTGACAATACGACCATTAATTTAGAAACGGCGGGAAAAACAGTAACTCTCATAATCGGACTGCTTTTGATTATCACCGGAGGACTGCAAATTAAAAGCAAAAACTCCGGAGCAAGAAAGATTATAGACTTGAAAATCTCTGACGGAGTTTTACTGGGGTTGGTTCAAGGTCTGGCTTCATTTCCTGGACTTTCCCGTTCGGGAACAACTGTGTCAGCCCTGCTTTTAAAAAAGTTTGATAAAAAAACCGCCCTAAAGCTAAGCTTTTTAATGAGCCTTCCGATCGTTCTTATCGGAAACATTCTTCTTAATGTTGGTGACCTGGCACTAAAAGGAGGCAGCCTTCTCGGTCTTGCCTCCTCGTTCGTTTTTGGCATCGCCACCATTCATCTTCTTCTGAAATTGGCGCAAAAGATAAACTTCGGCATTTTTGTCATCGGGTTTGGGATTCTGACTATTGGCTCATGTTTTGTCTAAATCCCTCACTGCTAAAGTTCACCTGAATTTGACTGGCAGTAACCGCTCCGGAAGAATCTAATTGTCCAAATACCATTATCTGGTCATCTACTGCCAAATCATCAATACTCGCTTCTATAGCCTTGTTAATTTGAGTAGTTGCGGAAACCAAAACCAACTTACTGCTACCGTCATCAAGCTCAAGAGCAATTCCCTGGTCATCCTTGCCAACCACCTTACCGCGAATCATTTCAGACCCAGAATCTGCTTTTGAGGGTAGATTCCCGCCGACAGACTGATTTGCTCCTCTGGCAAAACCATTGGGCGCTCTAGAAAACGAAGGTTGTTTAGCTTGGTTGTATTTAACCCCGGCAAAAAATCCAATACCGGTAAAAACTATTACCAACCCTACAGATATTAAATTATTTTTATTTTTCATCTTTTCACCCCCTTTCTTACCTTACTCGTACCTTAATGCGTCAATTGGTGCTAGATTAGCCGCTTTTTTGGCCGGATACCAACCAAATAAAACTCCTACCGCGGCAGAAACTCCAAAAGCCATCAAAACCGAAACTAAGGATAAAGCCGCTGGCAAACTCATTAAACTAGAAATAATCAGAGAAGTAGCGATACCAACCAAAACTCCCACCAATCCCCCAGCAAAAGTAATTATCACCGCCTCAGTTAAAAACTGGGCAACTATCCACTTTTTCTTGGCCCCCAACGCTTTTCTTAAACCTATCTCTCTGGTTCTTTCAGTAACAGTAACCAACATAATATTCATAATCCCAATTCCGCCCACCACCAGAGAAATTGCCGCAATCCCGGAAAGCAGGGCGGTAAAGGTACCGGAAACCTCATTGATCGTTCCCAAAACATCCTCCTGAGACATAATAGAAAAATCAGCTTGGGAAGGATCAGATATTTTATGCCTAGAAAGGAGCAGATAACCAATATCGTTTTGGGCTTGGGTCATCAGCTTCTCACTAGTTGCTTCAACATAAATAGCACTGACATTATCAGCACCAAACAGAATCTTTTGGGCAGTGGTTAAGGGCACAAAAACCCGATCATCCTCATTCATCATCCCACTTCCTCCCTTGCTTTTAAGCAGACCACTAATAGTGAAAGACTGGCTGTCTATTCTGACCGATTTTCCTACCGGATCAACCCCTTCTCCGAAAAGATCTTCGGCCGTCTGAGAGCCTAAAATCGCCACCTTACTAAGCCCGGAAAGCTGACTTTCGGAAAATATCGACCCGGAAGAAAGACTAATATTCCTTACCGTAAAATAATCTGGGTTAACTCCGTAAATTTGGGTATTAGTGTTGTTCCTACCGGCAACCAACTGAGCATTCTGTCGATATTCAGGAGCAACCGCAGCAATGGTTGAAAAACCAGCCTCGGAAATCGCTTTTGCGTCATCGTAAGTTAAAGTAGTCACACCACCAAAGGCACCCCTAATTCCACCGCTGGTTTGGGCCCCCGGAGAAACGGTAAGCAGATTAGATCCTAACGACTTAATCTGGTTCTCGACTGATTTTTGCGAGGCCTGACCCAAGCCCATTAGAGCAATAACACTACCAATGCCAATAATTACTCCCAACATCGCCAGACCGGTTCTAGCCTTGTTTAAAACTAATGCCCCCAGACTCTCTTTTGTCAGTTCTTTGTAGTCCATATTAT